>OGQT01001266.1_pt1 | contig 20649 bp, 10 predicted proteins | sample 1553261 | NCBI WGS metagenome assembly OGQT01 (sample SAMEA2579992, study PRJEB22360) | human gut metagenome | biome: human gut; feature: human-associated habitat; material: faeces | place: Denmark | collected 2008/2010
CGCATCTCTGTAGTGATCCGCCTCCAGCATGTGCTGGCTGATCTCCTCGCAGATAGCTCCCGTCTCACCGTCAACGGCTTCTCCCTGCTCATAACGTGTATAGATCATCTTTCCGATATCCATCATCAGCTTTTCGGTCATACGCTCCTGTGCAGAGAGCTTGTTACGGATCTTCTGGATCTCATAGAGATTCTCTGCTCTGGAACTTAAGCCCTTTGCCTTTCTTGTCAGTGTGTTTCCCAGATCATCCCAAAAACTGCTTTTTGCCATATCTGTCACGCTCCTTTATATTAAAGAATCTTCTTGTTTCTTATCCTTCCAGTGCCGGGATCTCCTGTCCACGCATAAGGATCTTCGGACCTCCGTTGCCCTGAATGTATCCCTCTGTGATCACGACCTCACCGATATTGTCGTCCTTCGGGATCTCATACATGATATCCAGCATATATTCCTCCAGGATAGCCCGGAGAGCTCTGGCTCCTGTATGGCGTTCCAATGCCTTACGGGCAATGGCATGTAAGGCACCGTCCTCAAACTCCAGTTTCACTTCATCCAGTGCCAAAAGCTTCTTGTACTGTTTCAGAATGGCGTTCTTCGGCTCCTTGAGGATTTTCACAAGCATATCTTCCGTCAGCCCGTTCAGGGTAAAGATGATCGGAAGACGACCGATAAATTCCGGAATCATTCCAAATGCACGGAGATCATCTACCGTTACTTTCTCCAGCACATGCGGATCATCATCATATTTGTCCTTCAGATCTGCATAAAATCCGATAGACGCCTGTTTATTCAGTCTTTCTTTGATGATATTCTCAAGATCCGGGAACGCACCGCCACAGATAAACAGAATGTTCCTTGTATTTACAGTCACCATAGGTACCATGGCATTCTTGCTGGTAGCACCTACCGGAACTTCCACTTCACTTCCCTCCAGAAGTTTCAGAAGTCCCTGCTGGACAGCCTCTCCGCTGACATCTCTCTGGTTGGTATTCTTCTTCTTTGCGATCTTATCGATCTCATCGATGAAAATGATCCCGTGCTCTGCCTTCTCCACATCATTATCTGCAGCTGCAAGCAGCTTGGATACTACGCTCTCGATATCATCACCGATATAACCGGCCTCTGTAAGAGATGTGGCATCTGCAATGGCAAGCGGTACCTGAAGAAGTCTGGCAAGCATCTTCACCAGATAAGTCTTACCGCAGCCTGTAGGTCCAATCATCAGCATATTGGATTTCTCGATCTCAATATCATCCATGGTATCTGTGGCAACTCTCTTATAATGGTTGTATACACCTACAGACATTACCTTCTTGGCATATTCCTGTCCGATCACATATTCATCCAGAGTTGCTTTGATCTTATGTGGTGCAGGAATATCTTTGAGATCGATCACCGGCTTCGGAGTCTCTGATTTTTTCTTGATCTTCTTCGCCTGGTTTCCGGGATTCTGGAAACTGCTGAGATCGATCATGCTCACATTCGGCATGTTAAAAAGATCGGAATAATTTCCATTGTTCATCTGGGTGTTCATAGTATCAAAGCTTTTCTGCATGCAATCCGCACAGATATGTATATGATTAGGAAGGTCGATCATCTTCCCTGCCTGACTCTCCGGTCTGCGGCATAAAAAACAGAATTTCTCGTATTTCTGCTCCTGGTCATTGTCTTTATTATTATCAAACTGATCTGCCATAACATTTCCTTTCTGGTTTTTATTATGCATATTATAGCACATAATCCCGCTGTATCAAATTAAGTTTTTATAAACCGGGGAGCTGCATGTTCTTATGCAGCTCCCCGGTTTATAAATGGTTATCCTGTATTTTCTTTTATTTGTCAGAAGAGGGTTTGCTTCCGAGGGTCACTTCAACCGTCTGTTCCTTGTACTCTCCGCTGTTCGCTCTGGAGATCACCACTTCGATGGTTTCTCCTGCCTCATAATACTGCAGCTTATCAACAAGGTCATCCTTGCCGCTTACCTTCTGTCCATCCAGCTTCACAATGATATCGCCTTTTTTGATCCCTGCATTATCTGCTGCGCCACCTTCCGTTACCTCAGTAATAAAAGCACCTGCCGGCATATTATACATCTGGATGGCTTCTGTTGTAAGATCAGCAGCCTTGACTCCCATATATCCTACCTTGGAAGAATCTTCCACCTTATCCCTGGTTTCGCGGTTCATCAGTTCTTCCAGGATCGGCTCTGCCTTGGAGATCGGAATGGCATATCCCATGCCTTCCACCTGACTGTCTGCATACTTGGCCGCATTGATACCGATCACTTCACCGTTCATGTTCAGAAGTGCACCGCCACTGTTTCCGGGATTGATCGCTGCATCAGTCTGGATCAGTCCGCTGGCTTCTCCGTCCTCTGTACTGATGCTTCTGTTAAGGGCACTTATCCATCCGGAGGTAACTGACTGTCCATAGCCCAGTGCATTGCCAATGGCAACCACCTGCTCACCGACTACAAGATCGTCCGAGCTTCCCATCTGTGCAATCTTGATCTCATCCATGGTCTCATCCGGAATATCGGATTTCTCCACTGCCACCACTGCCAGATCATTCTCTTCATCGGTGCCTTTGATCTTGGCAGAAACTGCGTTATCCACATCCGCATCTCCATCGGAGCTGCTTGCCATAGCCTGGGTTTCTTCTTCCGCTCCTACCACATCACTGCCTGCAAAGCACACAGTAAGTGTAGTCGCTCCAGATACCACATGGTTGTTAGTCGCAATGAGAAGCTCGCTGTCATTTTCTCCTACAATAATACCGGAACCACTTCCTGCACTCTGATACTGCCTCGTTCCATATCCGAAAAAGCTTGGGATCTCCTGCACACTGACAGATGTAATGGCAACGATAGAAGACATGGTTGCCTGGGCTACACCGGCCACTGTACCACTCTCTGCCACAATATCCTTCACAGTAGAATCCGCAGAGCTACTGTCAGTACTGTCCTCTGTCCCGGTAACTGTTTCTGTCTTTCCGATTGTTGTACTGCTGCCATTTCCTCTGTATTTATCTGCTGCAATATTCACGCCCTGAAAAACCACTCCGGCTACCAGCCCAAAGATCACAGCCAGGGCCACCGCAGTGGCTGCTTTCTTTCCAAAGCTGTTGTTGCCTGAAAAATCTCTCTTTTTCCGCGGCTTTTTGGGCGGTATATTTCCACCGGCATAATTACCGGCCTGAGGCTGGTGCACCTCATAATGTCCGTATTTTGGTTTCTCCTGCGAAGTGCCTTCACTCTGTCCGGCACCTGCATAACTGTCCTGTCTGCTCTCCTGCATCCTGCGTCCCTCAGAATAAGGATGCGTCAGCGGTTTCTGTTCTGCCGAAGCATTCTTATCCTCATCCGGCAAGTCTGTCACCCATTTATTCTCTTCACTCATGCCTCTGGTGCTCCCTTCTATGTTATCTGATGCATGTATCTGTTACTGCTCACTCCGTTCTCAGTAACATTTATTTCTCTTATAAAAGACAGTTTAACAGGGAATTGTGTTTAAACTGTGATATCTCTTTTAAAAAACCGTGACCTGCTCTTATTTGTTCTTTTTCCAGTATTCCGGATTCATGGTGCAGGAGCGGATCATTTTTTCAGAGAGCTTTTTGTATCGTTTTCCGAGAAAATAGCCGGCATATTTGGAGACACTTTGCAAAAACAGTCCGGGGATCAGCCATATGTGGCCTGTTTTCAGAAGATATGCCATGCTTTTTTTTACCAGCCGGATGCCCTCACCTTCGGAAGGCACTCCTTCAAAAACCTCCGGATGCTCCGCCTGGGAAACTCCCAGATCAAAATTCCTGTGGAACTGCTGCATACAGGTGTAATTGTGAGAATGATATACACGCGCTTCTGATACATAGGCAACTCCATAGCCTTTTTTTACCATCCAGCCTGCATAGATCATATCTTCATTAAAAATAGCATGCTCCGGAAATCCACCAATCTCATCATAGATCCTGTGATCATAAGCAGCACAGACGTTGGAGCAGAAATATGTTTTGATCCCGTAGGTCTGTACATCTTTTTCCGTTTTCAGACAGGACTGTTCCGGATAATTAAAGGAACGGGTATATTTTTCCAGAAATCTGCAGTCCTTTTTTGGAAGCTGACGCGCATAAGCGGCTCCTGCCTGTGGATTCTCTGCAAGAGCTCCTACCAGTGCTCCGATCAGTTCCCTGTCTGCCGGCATTGCATCCTGTGTCATAAATACAAGGATCTCCGCATCCGAAAGCTCTGCCGCCTGCCTTCTGGTACCACCATGGTCAAATTCTTCTTTTGTAAGATGCCGGACTTCCACAAGCGGATATTCCTGTTCCCAGGTCTCTTTCCAGAATTTCTTTTCTGTATTCATGACAAGGATCTTATTGATAGGATATTTCTGTGCGCTGAGTCTTTCCAGCAGTTTTTCAAATTCTTCTCCCGGACGGTATGCCGGGATGATCACGTCTGTTTTTAATGTTTTCATATTTGTCTCCTGTCCAGAAAGGACCACCCGTTACTGGATGGTCCCTTCTGCTGGTTGCTCATTTTGATGTTTTATTCATTCTCCGAATAATCTTCTCCGTCGGTATAATCGTTATAATCCGTATCGGAATCGCCTCCGGAATAGTCCGTATCTGTGCTGTAATCGTCTCCGGAATAATCCGTATCTGTGCTGTAATCGTCTCCGGAGTAATCCGAATCATAATCTGTGTCTGTGCTGTAATCAGCATCATCACTTGTGTCCGTACTGCTGTAATCTGTGGATGTATCTCCCTGCCACGTGTACGAATCATCCGTTGCGTCATTCGGTGTATCTGTCACCGCAGGTGCTGTGTCCTGCACGTCGCCTCCGCCTGCGATATTTGTGATCTGGGCACTTCTGTTGAGTACATCCTGCGTCGGAGTGTAACTGGTGTCTCCATACAGAAACTGATGCATCTTCAGAACATTGGATTCCAGTGTGGTAGGTACGATAACGCTGCCCTTTACCTGGGCAAATTTATAATCGTTGGGGAAGCCTGTAGTTTCATCAATACTGTAGCCGATCATAGCCGGGATCATCTTCAGGATCTCTGTTTTGGAAACAGAAGTTTTGACCATCGGGAATACCTGATCCATAATATCAAAGATAGTGGAAAGTCCTGCCTTTTTCGCCTTATCTACGATCATCTGGATCACTCGTCTCTGTCTCTCGGTACGTCCCATATCAAGACTTGCAGTATAACGGATACGGCAGTAGGAGGTAGCCTGTACACCATTAAGATGATAGGTATCTACGATTGCTTCCTCATCCTCCGGCTTCGGATCCGGCAGTTCGATCGGTGTGTAGCTCTTTCCGGTTTCCTCTGATGTCTCCACACAGTAATTGTTCATATGAACGATCTCCGCATAGGAAAGAGGGATGTCCAATCCTCCGAGGCAGTCTACCACAGTTACCAGCGCATTAAAATCAATGGCAACATAATCTGTGATATTCAGATCCAGATTCGTATTCAGCATGGAAACCGCGTTGGTCGGTCCGCCAAATGCATATGCCGAATTGGCTTTGGAATAGGTATCATCCTTTACATTGAGAAGGGTATCTCTATAGACAGACACAAGTTTGACTGCCTTCGTATCATTGTTGATACTCGCAATGATGATGGTATCACTGTTCTCTGTATTCAGCTTCTCATTCTTGCTTCTGTGGTCCAGTCCGAACAGTGCATAGGTGGTATATCCCGTCATCTGCGGTGCCTGATCATTGGTTACAATATCCTGGTCTGCAAGATCTGTTTCCTGGATGTCGATCTTATCCAGTTTGGCTGAGATCTGACCATAAACGAACAGACCTCCGATAAACAGGAGCAGTACGACGATCTCCAGGATAAATAAAATCTTCTTGCTTTTTTTCCGAGGTTTTGACATCTTTTCCTTTTCCCCTTTTTAGTATGCGTTCTTATTAATAAATCCTTTGAATATGGTAAGAAACATGATCTTTATATCAAATCCCACAGACCAGTTTTCGATATAATACAGATCACACTCTATCCTTTTTCTGATAGAAGTATCTCCACGATAGCCATTTACCTGTGCCCACCCGGTAAGACCCGGCCGCACCTGATGCTTGACCATATAACGTGGTATCTCCTCCCTAAACTTTTCTACAAAAAACGGCCGCTCCGGTCTTGGTCCCACAAGACTCATCTCACCCTTCAGAATATTAAAAAGCTGTGGAAGCTCATCCAGACTGGTATGACGCATAAATTTACCGATTCCGGTAACTCTTGGATCGTTCTTTACTGTCCACGCCTTTTTTTCTTCTGATTCTTTCTGGATCTCCATGGAACGGAATTTATACATCCGGAAAGTCTGATTGTGAAGCCCGACACGTTCCTGCTTATAGATCAGCGGTCCCGGCGAAGTCAGCTTGATCAGCATACACAACACCAGCATCACTGGTGAGGACACAATGATCGCAACGATCGCGCCTGCAATATCCATAGATCTCTTGATCAGTGCATTAAACGTGTTGCTCAGGGGCACATACCGGATATTGATCACCGGAAGCCCGAGAATATCTTCTGTATATGGTTTGGTCGGAATAATATTATTATAATCCGGAATAAATTTTGTGTGCACGCCGGATTTTTCACAGAGTGCAACGATCTCTTCCAGACGATAATACTCACTTAAGCCCAGGGTAATGGCTATCTCATCCAGACGACTGGATGGAAGGATGATCATCAGATTGGCGATTCGACCGATCACCTTAACGCCCTTATAAGTAGTGCCTGCCGGCACATTGTCATCCAGTATGCCCCTGATCACGTATCCCCATTGCGGATTCTGCAGGATCCTGTCTACATATTCCTCGGCAGCACGGCTGTATCCTACCAGCAGCACCTGTTTCTGGTTCATTCCTTTTTTGCGCATATCCCGGAGAATGTAAAATATGACCATACGCACAAACCATTCCAGGACGATATTGATCACACAGAAAGAAACCAGAGTAAGACGGGAATAGTCCAGCTCTTTAAAATTGTAAAGTGCAAACATGATGATAAGGAGCCCTAACGCATTTGCCTTCACAATTCCGGCAAGTACGAGACGACGCCCCTGCATTCGCATCGGTGTATAAAGATCAAAGGCCTGATAAAGAAGTAAATATCCCGGAATAATGAATATCAGCATAAACATATATTCCTGGACGGTCTTGGACTGGACCGCCGAATGTTCAAAAATTCCCTGAAAACGGATCAACCAGGCCAGGGCATAGGAGGCCGCGATCACAAATACATCGATCAGCATATGGAGACGACTGAAATTTTTCTGGTTGTCTTTAATCAATTTCCGCCACCTCATTTAAGTTCATTGCTTTTATCTTATAATAGATGAAACTCAAAAGCAATAAAATCTTCCCTCCGAAATATAAAAATTCTGTGAAAATATGATGTCTTAACCGGCAAAACGCCTAAAAATGTTGATCCAGAGTTCAAACTGAAGCTGTATATAACGCGGAAGATTCCTCATGGAAAATCTGACTTTTTTGTTTTTGCGGCTGATCTGAAAGCCGTTTTTGATGCCTGCAAGGTACTCACGTCCGAATCCCTTGGACGCAAAAAACAGGATCTTCGCACCGAATCCCACCAGAAAAAACGGAAGGTTCAGCACGATCTGGAGAAACGGCATATTCTTATAGATAAGATAAATATTGTTTCTGGAAGAATACCGGATCTTGAACTGATTATATCTGGATCCGCTAGTACCGCTTCCTACATGATAAACTTTCGCTTTTGGAGCATACCAGTTCTGATAACCGCAGATTCTGGCACGATAACCGATATCCAGATCCTCCAGATAAGCAAAATGCTCCTCATCAAAATCTCCGATCCTGTCAATAAATTTCTTCCGGTAGATCGCAGCTCCCGCACAGGTGGAAAAAATCTTCTGCTCTCGGTCATAATGGCGGATATCCTTGCCTTTTCCCCTGGCAAAAGCCCAGCCAAGGGCACAGTAATAATTTCCGGCATCATCCATCTTGTCCCTGTCATGAAGCTGGATCATCTTTGCCTGACAGGAAAATGCCTTCTTATGTCTGCGCAGGGCAGCAACCATCTCCTCCAGGAAATCCGGTTCCGCTTCCGTATCATTGTTCAGAAGCAGCACATATGGGGAACGTGCCGCATGGATCCCTTCATTGACGGCTCTGCTGAAGCCGTAATTCTCCGGAAGCTGTATCATGTGTACCCATGGATATTCCGCTGAAACAAATGCACAGCTGCCATCTGTGGAACCATTATCCACAAGTATAACCTCAAAATTACGGATGGTCTGTCTTTCAAGACTGGAAAGAACACCATCCAGATATGCCATTCCGTTAAAGTTTGGTATGACTACTGATACTTCCTGCATTGCTTTATCCCTTCTTCTTTCCCATTCCCGGAAGGGGCTTCAGGGAATAATTCCATTTGGTTAAAGAAAGATTTTTGTTATAGTATGGATCTCCTTTTTTCAGGATATCCAGCCAGTGACAGCGCATATACTCGATCTCCGTCTGGAAACGGCGGACCTTTTCCTCGCTGTCCTCAGTGCCTCTTGACTTGGATTCGTAATGATAGAGCTTCACATACGGATCATAGACGATCAGATGGCCGTGGCTGCGCACCTTCAAGCAGAGATCCACATCATTAAACGCAACTGCAAGCTCTTCCGTAAAGCCTCCTGCCTCCAGAAAAACTTCCTTCTTCATCATCATACATGCTGCAGTCACACAGCTCATATCCTGCAAAAGAGAGGCCTTATGGAGATATCCGGTACGCTCTGCCGGCATATTCACAAACATGTTCCCGGCAATTCCGCCCATTCCCACCACACAGCCTGCATGCTGAATGGTGTTGTCCGGATAGATCAGCTTGACGCCAACTGCACCTGTTTCCTTACGCTGGCACACGCTCAGCATCTCTGACATCCAGTCCGGATCGATGACCTTTACGTCATTATTCAGGAAAAGCAGGTAATCTCCTTTGGCATGGCGCACCCCGAAATTGTTGATGGCAGAATAGTTGAAGCCTTTTTTCCAGCGGATCAGATGGACCCTGGGATCTTCCGAAAGCTTTCTGTAATACCGGAAGATCTCTTCGGAGCTGCTGTTATTCTCCACAATGATGATCTCGTAATTTTTATAGGCAGTTTTTTCAAAAATGGATTCCACGCAGGCCTGAAGCGTTTCTTTCTCCTCACGGTTCGGAATGATAACAGAAACCAGAGGTTCTCCCTGCACCGGATACTTCACACGGTAAAATCCAAAATCCGGAGTATGCTCCACGGTTCCCGGAGTTCCGGTCCGTTTGAGATTCCCCTCAATGGCACGTCTGCCGGCTTCAAAAGCATACATCTTGCTTGCCGGATTATCTGCTGTGGAGGATTTGTGGGTCCTCCAGTGATAAAGGATCTCCGGTACATGGATCACTTCCCTAGCCTGCTCCACACAACGGAAAATGAAATCATAATCCTGGGCGCCGTCAAATTCCCGGCGGAATCCGCCCACTGTCTGCACTACGGAACGTCTTACCACCAGAAAATGGCAGATATAATTATTGGATCTTAAAAGATCCAGGTTAAAGTCCGGTTTCAGATGGGGCTGAAAATGTTCAGAAAGATCTGTCGTGACCTTATCCTCATCTGTATAGATCACATCCGCCTCCGGATGCTCCTCCAGTGCCGCCGCGATCTCATACAATGCATTAGGTGCCAGCAGATCATCATGATCCAGAAGTGCGATAAAATCACCCTCTGCCATGGCAAAAGCTGCGTTTGTATTTTCTGCAATGCCAAGATTCTCTTTCAGATCCTGATAGCGGATCCTCCTGTCCATCTCTGCATAGGATCTCAGCACAGTCTGCATGTCCGGATCCTCCGGGCTTCCGTTTGCCAGACACAGCTCCCAGTTCTCATATGTCTGTGCAAGGAGAGAGTCCAGCATCTGTCTTAAAAAACGCTCCGGTGTCAGATATGCAGGTACCACAATGCTGATCAGCGGCCCATCCGGAAATTTGCGTTTCCGCTGCTTCTCCAGTGTTTCCTCGTCAGGTCTGTATGCCTCATACCATGGTCCGTAAGGAACCTCTTCCGGTTCAAAACGTTCATGAAGCCGGATCCAGAACTCTTTCAGGCCATAATGCTTCAGGTATCTTAAGCCCTTCTGTACTGTATAGGGGGAAAGCTTCTTTATAAGTCTGTCCCATTGGATCTTTCCTGTAGAATCATCTTTACTCATATATTATCTCCGTATTACTCAGTTTGATGAACATATTTTACCATTCCATCATTTTTTTTGCAAGGAAGAGAGGAAATGTGTTATACTGAGCTTACGTATGTATTGCTTACATAAGAATTATTTTTTATACAGGAGTACCATTTATCATGAAAAAATCAAGAATAACCACAGCGCTTCTGGCTATTGGGATCTCCGCTTCCATGGTGTTCCAGACTCCAGTTTTCGCCACAGAAGAAACCGCTGTTGCTGTATCCTCCGGTGTTACCACCAATGGGATCAGCGGATGGCCTCAGGGGCCTGAGATCACTTCCGCATCTGCCGTGATCATGGAAGATACTTCCGATACGATCCTCTATGCCAAGGATATGGACACCACGCTTTCTCCGGCCGGCGCAGTTAAGATCATGACCTGTCTTCTGGCACTGGAGAACAGCCAGCTTGACGATCAGGTTACCATGACAGAAACCGGTGTATCCGGTGTTACAGACGGAGGCGCTCATATTTCCTCACAGCTCGGAGAGGTATTTACCATGGAGCAGTGCCTTTACGCTCTGATGCTGGCCTCTGCCAATGACATTGCTCTCCAGGTCGCAGAACAGATCGGCGGATCTGTGGATGCCTTTGTCCAGAAAATGAACGACCGTGCCAAGGAGCTGGGATGTACCAATACGGTATTCACCAATCCTACCGGTCTCCCGGATGACAACCAGCATACCACAGCACATGATCTGGCTCTGATCATGCAGGCGGCTATCCGTAATGACAGCTTCCGCACCATCTCCGGAACCACCTCCTATACGATCCCGGCTACCAATGTTTCCGGCGGTACCCGTAACCTGACAAGCTCTTTTACCATGACAGATCCTGCATCCGCTTCCTATTATGAAGGATGTATCGGCGGTCGTGAAAGTACCACCACTGCTTCCGGAAGCGTTCTTGTCACATCTGCACAGCGAAACGGTACTACTCTGATCGCAGTAGTCATGAACGGAGCGACCGGTCAGACAGCCAACGAAGCGATCTCACTTCTGGATTACGGTTTTTCCAATTTCCAGCTTCTGGATCTCAGCGAGGATGATTTTCACATCCTGTCCGGCGGCACTGTAATGGTTCCATCCGGCGCGACCGCAGACGACCTGACTACGGAAGATACGGAATCTGATGGTCAGATCTTACGCATCTATTCCTTTGGCGGAACTCAGGTGGGAACTGCAGTTGTCGAGGCTCCCTCACAGGAAAGCTCCTCCGATGTACTGGAAAATGATGAAAACATGGATTCTGCAAAAGCTTATTCCGAATCCAGATCCCAGATCCCGTATTTTGCCATTGGCGGTGTGGGCATCCTGCTCCTGATCCTTCTGCTGTGGCGCATGATCCGGATCATCCGTTCCTGATCTTGGTCCCCAGGCGGATATACTTCAGAATTAAAAAATCCCTCCTATGTACCGGTCATATCCGGATACATAGAAGGGATTTTTTTCTGCCATCTCACCCGTCGGGGTGTCAGCCATAAAACGGAACTACCAGGAAGATATAGCATAAAAACGGCGAAGCAGCCAGAAGTGCTGTCAGGACCCGGTATATCCACATTCTGATATTTTCCTTTTTTACAAAACGCTCAAGCAGACGATTCCAGCCGGCTGTCACAAAATACATGGCCGGATACAGTGCCGGCATGATATAACGTCCCTGTGCCTGGTTGTCACTATAATATACATAATACATAAACAGACCCACAGGGATCAGGATCAGAAGGATCAGCAGCAGATGAAAGATCCCTTTTCTGTCCCATTTATCGTACACGGTTATTGTTTTTATCTTCAGCTTTTCACTTCCTGCTGCTTTTCGTTCTTTTACCACAGTACGTTTCTTCGGATAAAATATTCCCAACATGGTCAAAATACCGATCCCACCCATTCCAAAGAACAGGAAATATGCCTTGCTCACACTATAAGGCATATAGATCTGCATCAGGCCAAAGGTTCCGATAAAGCTTACCAGAACTGTCAGCAGCCAGTTATGCTGCCAGCCCGGGTCCTGATACAGAAGGATATCCTTCCATGACCAGTTCAGCTTCTCCGGTGTAGGGTATCTGGACGGTCTGTAATCAACAGCCGCATATTTTTCCGCACACTGTGCACAGGCTTTTCTTCCGATAAGATCTCCGTCATAGAGAACGGCATTTCGTATAAACCACCAGCCGCATAAGGCAAAGGTTACTGCCGCGATCACGATCCCTCTCCGGAGCAGAAATGCAACTCTCTGTTTTACCGGCTCTTCCCTGCACAGAAGGACTGTCAGGCAGAAAAACAGAAAGCTGCATAAGATCCATCCGTAGGCATTATAGTAGGACAGTGCACAGACTGCCATTCCAACAGCCAGAAGGATCGAATTTCTGAAGCTCCAGTCTCTCGCTTCCAGATAACAGGACCAGGAATACAGGATCATCGCCATGGATAAAAGCGCCAGGGAATCCGTGTTTACATAAGTTCCCAGAAACAATGCCTGCGGCATAAAGCCTGCCAGTGCGGCAAACAGCCATCTTCCCTCTTTCGGAAAAAGCTTTCCGGATGCTTTCACCACAAAATATACCGCTCCAGTCACAAAGAGCACATCTGCCATCCTCGCCGCATGGAGTAATCCGTCTGCAGATGCATGGAACAGACCTGCGATCCCCATAAATACAGCAGATACCATATAGGAAAGGATCGGATAATAGGCATAGGAAATCCCCCATGTCGCATCACGGATGGTTGGCTCATCTCCAAGAGGCAACTTTCCCGGATGCTCATGAAGATACTGTGCCACCATGTAGCGCATTTTTTCATCGGGGCCTGCCCCCAGGGGCTGCATAAACGCCCATGCAGTCAGGAGCAGAAATGCTGCCAGGACAAGAACCCCTGCCTGAACTCTCTCATCCTTCCAGATTTTTTTCTTTTCCAAAATATAACCTCCTATATCCGCTTCAGAGAGAAATCCTGGCTCTCCAGTGTAAGGTTCGGATTATAGTAAGGATCTCCGTCACGGAGGATCTCCGGCCAGTGCTTCTCAAAGGAAGCGATCTCGCGGTTAAATCTTGCCACCTTCTCCGGTGTATCCTCAAGACCTCTGGATTTGGATTCATAGTGATAAAGCTCCGCATAAGGATTGTATACAACCAGATATCCGGCTTTTCCCAGACGAAGGCAGAAGTCTATGTCATTAAAGGCAACCTGAAATTCCTCACTTAATCCGTGAACCTTATCAAAGGCCTCACGCTTCACCATCATGCAGGCTGCGGTTACAGCGCTGTAATCCTGGGCACAGATGATCCTGTGGCAGTATCCCGTAGCGTCCCTCTTCTGCTGCACAAAGCAGTGTCCCGCAATGCCGCCGAAGCCAACGACTACTCCTGCATGCTGCACGGTATCATCCTCATAATAGAGCCGCGCTCCTACAGCTCCCACATCCGGTCTCATACAGTATCCCAAAAGCTGCTCCAGACAGTCCGGGCTGATGATCTCCGTATCATTGTTGAGAAGAAGCAGATAGTCACCCTTAGCATGAGCAGCTCCGAAATTATTGATGGCAGAATAGTTGAAAATACCATCCCAGTACACCACATGGGCTTTCGGATTGGATGCTTCCAGCTCTTTATAGTAAGCAAAGGTCTCATCCTCCGTACTGTTATTCTCCACGATCACATACTCATAATTGCGGTAAGTTGCCTTTTCTTCGATGGAATCAATACATCTCTTCAGATCATCGATGTGATCCTTGTTTGGGATGATGATGGAGATCAGCGGTTTTTCCTCCCAGAGGAATTTTGTACGGTAAAGTCCAAGATATTCACCCTTTTCGATTTCCACCGGAACTCCGAGCCTGTCATAATGAGCCTTGATGGCACGTGCTCCTGCATCAAAGGCATACATCTTGCTTTCCGGATTCTCTGCTGTGGAATCCTCATGGCATCTCCAGTGATAAAGGATCCTGGGGATATGATGGATCTGCTCTCTTCCCGCAGCTTCCACACAGCGGAACACAAAATCATAATCCTGTGCACCGTCAAATTCCTTTTTCAGCATTCCGATCTGATCCACGATCTCTTTTTTTACGACAAAAAGATGACAGATGTAGTTTACTGTACACAAAAGATCAATATTGAAGTCCGGTTTGAAATGCGGCTGAAAGAATTTGTGCCCGTCCATGGACATCTTATCTTCATCGGAATACAGAACCTTAAGCTCCGGATCCTCATTCAGCGCTTTCACACACCGGAACAAGGCGTCCGGCGTCAGCTCATCATCATGATCTGCAAACACGATAAAATCTCCTGTTGCCGCTTTCATGGCCGCATTGGTATTCTCTGCGATCTGAAGTGCCTGGTCGTTGCGGATCACACGGATCCTGTCATCACTTTTTTCCAGCCTGTTCAGATAATCGGTAAGAGGAGAATCTACTCCGCTTCCGTCGGAAAGACAGAGCTCCCAGTTCCCGTAGGTCTGGGCTTCTATGGAATCTACCAGCTGCTGGAGATATTTTTCCGGTGTTTTGTAAAGCGGGATCACAATACTGAATTTTGGATTCCTGGAAAATTTCGTTTTTCTTTCTTCTGCAAGCACTGCCTTGTCCGGCAGATGCTTCACGATCCATTTGGAATAATCCACCGGACGGTTTTTACGGTCCAGCACCTTTCCAAATACCTTTCCGGTAAGGGCTGCTGCCCCGTGAAGCTTCATGTAACGGCTTCCCTTACGGAAATATACCGCAGCTTTCTCCGCAAGGCGCTTCTGTGGCTGCAGATGTACCAGACGAAGCGTCCGCACATTGCCTGCCTCAAATACAATGTAGAATTCCTTCACACTGTCATAATGGAATTCAAAGAAAAAACCGCTCTTCTCATCGATTTCTGTTTCCTGGTACTGATTCTGTACATCCACACGTTTCAGTCTGGTGATCTCGCAGGGGATTTCCTTCCGGCTGCGATCCTCCAGGCGTATGGTCAGGGGGCTGTTAAAGGCTGCCCAGCCACGGACACGGCAGATCTTTTCCCCGGCCTCCACCTCGATGCTCTCAATAAAGTACTGCGGTTTTCCCTGTTTCCTGTAAAGCTGTGCTGCAGGAACAGAAAACCACCGGACACGTTTTTCACCCTTTACCGCATAAACAACAAGCTTCTTTTTGCCCTCCAGATCCGGCAGGCAGATTTCCATCTGCACACGTTCTCCGTTTACCAGATCCAGATCCTTAAAGCGCTCCAGGGCGCTGACACGCTCCTGGGCACTGATGGCTGCCGGAAGCTTTTCCCCGTCAAGAACGGCTTCCGGCTTATGATCCTTCGGCCAGGTTCCCTGAAGGTGATACAGAGAACTGTCCTTCAGGTCAAACCTGTCCTTTTCTACTTCGTATAGCTCTCGCTGCATAACAATTCCTCCATTGCATCCTTTCCGGTATTTACTGTAAGGTAATGTTCCATAACCTTCTGATGTGCGGCCTCACCCATGGCTTTTCTGGCCTTCTCATCAGTAACCAGAGCTTCCAGGGCATTGACCCACTCTTCTTTTGTGGTGCACATCCAGCCATCTTTTCCGTTTTCGACCACGTATTCCATCTCACAGTTACGGCTCATGACACTCGGAACCTTTACAAGAGCAGCCTCTGTCCACTTATTCTCGGATTTACACCAGTGGAACAAGCTGTTCTCCAGCGGCATCAGATTGATATCAAGTCCTGCGATCACGGCAGGCAGCTGTCTCCAGTCCATAAACGGAAGCTTCTCGATGCGGTTCTGCACCGGTTCCATTCCGGATTCATCCAATACACCCACCAGCTTCAGGTAAACCTCCGGGTGGCGCTCCATCACCTCCAGAAGTGCTGCCTCCACCTGGGCAAAATCCTGATCATGCGTTTTGGAACCACTTAAATATCCGATATAGATCCGGTCTTTAGCCTTGTCTGTCTGCTCCACAGCCTCGTGAGACAGGATCTCCATCTCCATACTCATACAGTTGCGGTTGATCACCACCGGTTTTTCCGGAAATTCTTCCCGGATCTCTCCTGCCAGTGTCTCCGTGGATGTAAAATATCCGTCGCAGAATCCCATACATCCGCGGATACGGTCTGTAGTTGTGCGGAAGTCACTGTACTCGCTTCCCTTCAGGAAATGCAGCCCGGAAATTTTTTCGTAATTAAATACCAGGTCATCCACATCATAGTAAACAGGGATTCCGGCTGCTTTCGCCCGGTTGGCAAGCAGTTCTGCTTCCATCAGCTTGCTGCAGCGATACATCACGATCGCTGTATATTCCTCGATCTTTTCCTGCTCTGCCTGATCTATCTGGATAAACTTCGATGCATAGCCTTTAAGGATCAGCTGCTCCCGGAAATGCTCCACACGATATCTGGAGGCAAAGGAAATCTCCTCTCCTACGAAAAGAAGCCTGCGTTTTTCCACAGGGAGCTCACTTTCGCCGAGAGTTTTCCACAGAGAAATCATCTCTTCCACAATATTCTCCGGCTTCTCATCTTTCAGGACAAGGCCCTTGGCATAGCGTTTCACACGTTCTACAGGTGCACCTACCGGAAGTACCGCTACCGGAAATCCCATGGAAATGATCTCCGAGGTTGTGTAGGAGAAGGTCTCCGGCCATACGGACGGGATCAGGAACATATCAATATCCTGCTCCAGGGTAAGTCTTGGGATCTCCTCTCTTGTATATCTTCCTGTCTGGGAAAATACCGGACTTTCGATCTCTTCGTCGGAAGTACCGATCAGTCTCAGACGAATATTCAGTTCATTCTCTTCGATATATCCTGCAAGCGCCTTCACAACCTCCAGGCCTTTTTTGTAGCAGAGTACGCCGATAAGACCAATGTTAAAGGTCTCTGTGGTTTTTTTATTTTTTTTCACTGCCGGAAGGTAATGGGGTGCATGCGGGATCACATGGAGATTGTATACATCCGGATAAGCACGCTTGAACAGCCTTGCCGTATCATCGGAAAATGCACGGATCTCATCACAGTTTGACAGAAATTCCCGGAATTTTGTACGCCAGAGCGTTCCGGTTCCGTATTCTGTGCAGGCATTGCTGCGGTTATCCGGAATACATTTATCGCAGACCTCACAGGATGGAACACCACAGTATTTTCCTTCTGCATCGATCAGATTCACTGCCGGGCAAAGGGCAAAGAAATCATGAAGAAGCATAAGGAGCTTCGCACCCTGCTCTCTCTTAAGACGCAGGATACGTTCCAGGGTTCCGTAAATATTCTGATAGGTCACAAGCTCGTTGATCCAGATCTCATCCACACGCATCAGCTCACCAAGGGCAGTTTCCAGATCATTTGCAAAAAATTCCATCTCATACTGCTTATACTGATACGTAAAGTAAAAACGATTGCTTACGATATTATAGCGGATGGTCACAAAACGGTATCCTTCCCGCAGAGCCAGACGTCTTTTCTCCACAAGATAAGCCGTTGCACCGCCGCCAAGATCATGGTCAAAGGCCACAATGGTAGGCACATCCAGCTTCCTGTTGAGAAGCTTCATTTCCACGTAGAGTCTTACCGGACGAAGCGGGTCTCTTCTGCAGTAATCCGCAGTATCCTTGTTGTAATCCGGATGCTTGCGGAGCAGCGCCTCACTGTGCTCTTTCAGAAGTCTCTGCTTTTCCTCAGACGGGAAGCTTCCACCATGCTTGTGATATACAAACAGGTTATCCACATGCACGTTCTCATAGCCTGCAGCTATGGCACGCTGGCACCAGTCATTCTCCTCACCGTAGCCTTTTCCGAAATTCTCCTCATCCAGAAGGCCAACCTCCTGGATCGCTTTCAGGTTCATACCCATGCAGAAGCCCACACCGGTAGGCATAGCCGGATACTGCGGACGGATCATGCGGAATTCATCATCGATCTCCCACAGCGGCATTCCCTCAAACAGTTTGTTATCCCGGCAGAAATCCGGGAAGCTGCAGATGGTTCCGCAGGTGGTAAACGGTGTAGTAGTTGCAATATTTTCCTTTGCAAAGATCGGAAGCATCAGGCGCTCCAGCCACTCTTCCGGAACCTCCACATCTGTATTTACAAGAGCCACATGATTTTCCGCCATCTTTAATCCACGGTTTACAGACGGAAGAAAGCCCATATTGGTCTCATTATTCAGAAGTACCACATTGTCATGCTCTGCGGCATATTTTTCCAGATAGTTTCCTACCTCAGGATCCGGACTCTTGTCATTTACGATGATCAGACGATAAGGAACCTTCGTTTTTTCAATTCCGGAAAACAGGGCATCAAAATACTCCAGTCCGTTGTAAACCGGCACGATCACATCCACCTTCTGCTGATAGACTGCCTGTGGATATGCCTTTCTCGTGCTGCGTACATGACGCTGTTTGAAATGGCGGAGATTTCCGATACTCTTCGGATCTTCGATCGCGTATACCAGTAGTTCTTTCTGATCCCTGGTTCCCGGGATCTTTCCGATAAGGAATCTTCCGGTATCCGCTGCGGTTCCGTATTCCAGGAAAACAGAAGTCTCTGCCGGCGCAAGAACCGTTGCCAAGAAAGAAAATCCGGCACTTTCCGCATCCGGATTTCCAATGGCATTAGCCACATCCGTACGGTAGATCGTAGTACAGGAAGCCTCCTGAAGCTTCTGTGTTCCCTGATAAAATGCGATCCTTGGCTGTCCCATAGACGCAAACGTCGGATCAAAGGCCCAGCCAATGGCATTTAAGGTGCCATTCTCATAATGGAAGAAATCAACACTGCCCATACAGGTAGGAGTTGTCTCCACTCCCATCACTGCTGCCGGCTCTGTATGATAGCGAAGAACCTTTTTGACCAGTCTCTTTACCTGCGCTTTTTTGCCTGGATGACGAAGGGCCTCTTCCTGCGCACGTGCTGCTTCCTCTGCAGCCTGCTTTGCGGCACGTTCAGCCTCTTTTCTGACACGCTCCTGTTCTCTGCGTACTTCCCGCTCTTTTTCAAAGGCCAGAAGCTTTTCCACATCCGGAAGCTCAAGGCAGTCAAGTTTTCCCTCTATTACGATCCTGTCCACATTTTCCGGGTGCGTAACATCGATAAGATAAAAGCCATCGGTGGTAAAAAACGCAGTAGTACTGTTATCCACCTTCATATGAACACCCTGAGGCACAAGCTCCGCACTGCATCCGCAATCCAGACGCTCTATCCTCACTTTCAGGAAATGACCGTTTGCAGGATTCCAGCGGAGATTTCGTATTCCTTTGATACCGGAAAGCGCAAACTCTACCCGGAAACGGTTTCCGGAAAGTTTTCCCTCTGCATAAAGTGTATGCTCTTCACAGAATCCCTCACCAAGATCATAGTACATCTTGCTGTGCATCTGGTGCTTTTCTCTTTCTCTGTTCACCAGCTCTGTTACGGAAACCGGCACTTTTTTCTGTTCAAACGGGATCAGAGAACCACAGCCCACATACTCATAGACGAAATGCATGGTCCAATCCATAAATATCTCATAGTCTGTATAGCTGATGTCAAACTCCGCCATCATCTCATCCTCATGACATAACCGCGGCAGCTCAGAAATATGTGTATACAGTTCATGGATCAGGCGCCACATGATAAAATTCACAGGCACAGGGAAATCAAACATCCACTCATAATCTATGATCTGATTTTCCTTTTCTCCCATAAAGATGTTGCTGCAGATCAGGTCCACATTGGCCGGGCAGACACATTCGTAATCCTCTCTTCCCGGATGATCACCAAATACCTCGCGGAACTCTCCGGTCCTGTAATCCACAACCTGACGAGCCCCGAAAAATTCCTGATAGAATTTTTTAAGAAGGGCCTTGATCTCTTCAAGATCTTCTTGCTGGGCAAGCTCTGCGATTTCCTGGTGAAGAGTTTTTCCAGTAAGGAGCGGATAAGAGATCTTTCCGTTTTCTGCCCTGCAGGGAAGATTCTTGTATTTATCGGATCCGGTACTCTCTGTTCCGGTTTTTTCCAGTTTTTCCACAAATTCCTCAGCCTGGGGCACCATAGCCTCTTTTTCCGCACGGACCTCTCCGTTCTCCCGGACGATCCTGGTCAGAAGACGGAACTTTTCTTTTCGCTCCTGGTTCAGCTTCACATAAAGGATTTCCTCCGGGTCCCGGTTTTCGGTACGTCCTGCCTCCACAAGAAAAGAATTCACAAAGCTGTCCAGGATCTTCTCTTTTTCGAAGGCCTTTACGCCTTCACTTTCTGCAAAAAGATCTGCTGTCTTATCTGTGTATACAGGATAGCTTCTTCCGTAGGAATTGGTATAAAGGCTCTCATCTGTAAAAATCTCTGTCGGAAATTTATAATCCGGATACGGGTAGTAAAAGCGCAGAAAAGGAAAGCCGCTGTTTTCCAGCAGCTCTCCCAGTTCATTCTTGGAAAA
>OGQT01001268.1_pt1 | contig 20624 bp, 12 predicted proteins | sample 1553261 | NCBI WGS metagenome assembly OGQT01 (sample SAMEA2579992, study PRJEB22360) | human gut metagenome | biome: human gut; feature: human-associated habitat; material: faeces | place: Denmark | collected 2008/2010
CCACAAAATGGTGGCAGATTTTGATGCACGGGAAGTAGCTGGTGTTGCCCCAGTCATGCCCTTGATCAACGAAATCAAGGCCTTATCTTCCTTTGAAGACTATACCAGCAAGTTGGGCACCTATGAACTAGCTGGCAAATCAAATCTCTTGCCATTTAGCGTGTCGCCAGACTTTAAGAATGCCCAAATGAATGTCTTGTGGGGAGAAGCACCGGCTCTCATCTTGCCAGATACGACCTATTATGAAGAAGGCAACGAAAAAGGCCCAGAATTACTGGCTATCTGGCGTCAAATGATGGAAAAGCTCTTGGCAAAATTTGATTTCTCAGAGGAAGAAATCAAAGATATCCTGGATAAAGTGATTGCAGGGGACGCAGAATTGGCCAAATATGTCTTGTCAAACGAAGAAAAATCAGAGTACAACAAACTCTACCATCCCTATGAGTGGGCGGATTTCAAGGCCTTGGTCCCAGAATTGCCACTCGATGCCTTCTTTACAGAAGTGATCGGACAAACGCCAGATACTATCATCGTGCCAGAAGAGCGCTTCTGGAAGGAATTCGCACCAACATTCTATTCAGCATCCAACTGGGAGACCCTTCATGCTGCATTGAAACTTGGCGCAGCTCTTTCTTGGACTCTATTTTTGACGGAAGAAATCCGTGTCTTGGCTGGTGAATATAGTCGTACGATTGCAGGTATTCCAGAACCTCGTCCAAAAGAAAAAGCAGCCTTATCAATAGCAGAAGTACCATATAGCCAAGCGCTTGGACTCTGGTATGCAGGTGAAAAATTCTCACCAGAAGCAAAAGCAGACGTGGAGCATAAAGTAGCGACCATGATTGAGGTCTACAAGGATCGTCTAGAAAAAGCAGACTGGCTCGCTCCTGAGACTCGTAAAAAAGCCATTGTCAAACTCAATGTCATCACACCTCATATCGGTTACCCTGAAAAGTTACCAGAAACTTATGCCAAGAAGGTTATCGACGAGAGCAAAACCTTGGTTGAAAATGCTCAGACTCTCTACGAAATTTCAATTGCTCATAGCTGGAGTAAGTGGAATCAACCAGTTGATCGGAGCGAGTGGCACATGCCAGCAAATATGGTCAATGCTTACTATGATCCGCAACAAAATCAAATCGTCTTCCCCGCTGCGATTTTGCAGGCACCTTTCTATGACCTTCATCAATCTTCCTCAGCTAACTACGGTGGAATTGGTGCGGTCATTGCTCATGAAATTTCACACGCCTTTGATACCAATGGTGCTTCCTTTGATGAGAATGGTAGCTTGAAAGACTGGTGGAAGCCAGAAGATTACGAAGCCTTTACCGCTCGTACCCAAAAAGTTATCGATCAGTTTGAAGGCCAAGACTCTTATGGTGCTAAGATTAATGGGAAATTGACTGTTTCTGAAAACGTAGCGGACCTTGGAGGCATCGCTGCAGCCCTTGAAGCCGCTAAGAAAGAGGAGGATTTTTCAGCAGAAGAATTCTTCACCAACTTTGCTCGCATCTGGCGCATGAAAGCTCGGACAGAGTACATGCAACTCCTCGCAAGTGTCGATGTCCACGCACCAGGAAAACTCCGTACCAATGTCCAATTACCAAACTTCGACGAATTCCACAAGGAATTTGACGTTAAAGAGGGCGACGGCATGTGGCGTGCCCCAGAAGATCGTGTGATTATTTGGTAATAATGATGAAATCTGTCCTAAAATGGATGGATTTCTTTATTTTTGTCGTTGTAAGGGTTTACAAAAATTGAATAAAGAGCTATAATAATATTGTTCAAAAGCTTGTGATTTTTTTAACAAGTGCTTAAAAGGAGTTTTATATGACTAAAGAAATTAAACAAACTAAAGATATTCAAACAGTAATTGATGAATTGGCAATAAAGGGGGTTGAAGCCCTCAATGAAATGGCTGACTTTACACAGGAGCAAGTGGATCACATTGTTCACCATGCAGCAATCGCAGCGCTTGATAAACACATGTATCTTGCAAAATTGGCTGTTGACGAAACAGGTCGTGGTATTTATGAAGACAAAGCTATAAAAAATATGTATGCTTCTGAATATATTTGGAATAGCATCAAAAATGACAAGACAGTCGGTGTTATTGCTGAAGATAAAGAGCAAGGTTTGGTCTCTATCGCTGAGCCGGTAGGTGTTATCTGTGGGGTAACTCCAACAACTAATCCAACATCTACTACTATTTTCAAAGCTTTGATTGCGTTGAAAACACGTAACTCAATTGTATTTGCCTTCCACCCATCAGCTCAAAAATCATCAGCAGAAGCTGCGCGCATTGTTCGTGATGCTGCTATTGAAGCTGGTGCACCTAAGAACTGTATTCAGTGGATTGAAGAGCCATCTATCGAAGCGACTGGTCTCTTGATGAACCATCCTAAGATTGCCACAGTACTTGCGACTGGTGGACCTGGAATGGTTAAAGCTGCATATTCATGTGGTAAACCTGCTTTAGGTGTAGGTGCTGGTAACGTACCTGCATATGTTGAAAAAACATGTGTATTACCAAGAGCTGTAAATGATATCGTATTATCAAAATCTTTCGACAATGGTATGATTTGTGCTTCTGAACAAGCAGCTATCGTTGATGCAGCTATTTATGACGAAGTTAAGGCTGAATTTGAAGCACATCAATGTGTCATCATTTCTAAAAAAGCTGATATTGCTAAATTGGAAAAAGTCGTTCTTAATGAAGCGCGTACAGCTGTAAATGGTGCCATTGTAGGTCACTCAGCTATTGAAATCGCTGAAAAAGCTGGCCTTAAAGTTCCTGCAGGTACAAAATTGCTTTTGGCAGAAATTCCAGATGCAACAATGGAACACCCACTTGCCTTGGAAAAATTGTCTCCAGTACTTGCCCTTATCAAATCTGATGGCGTTGAAGATGGATTCAAAAAAGCAGAAGGTATGCTCAATTTGGGTGGTCTCGGACACACAGCTGTTATCCACACTGAAAATGAAGAGCTCCAACTCCAATATGGTATTCGCATGAAAGCCTGCCGTGTCTTGGTAAATAGCCCATCAGCTGAAGGTGGTATCGGTAATATCTACAATAACATGATCCCATCATTGACTCTTGGTTGTGGCTCATACGGACACAACTCAATCTCTCACAATGTTAGTTCATTTGACCTTCTTAACGTAAAAACATTGTCAAAGCGTCGCAATAATATGCAATGGTTTCGCGTCCCACCAAAAATCTTCTTTGAAAAAGACTCAATAACATATCTGCGTCATATCAAAGCTAAGCGTGTAATGTTGGTCTGTGATCCAGGTATGGTTCAGTTTGGCTACGCTGCCTTGGTTAAACGCCAATTGGAACTCAACCGTCACGATCCAATGATTGAAGTTTTCTCAGATGTTGAGCCTAACCCATCTACGAATACGGTTTATAAAGGCTTGGAACACTTTGTAGACTTCCAACCAGATGTCATTATTGCCCTTGGTGGTGGTTCTGCAATGGATGCGGCTAAGGCTATGTGGATGTTCTTTGAACACCCAGATGTAAGCTTTTTCGGTGCTAAACAAAAATTCTTAGATATTCGTAAACGTACCTATAAGATTCCATATGCTGAAAAGACCACATTTATCTGTATCCCTACAACTTCAGGTACGGGTTCAGAAGTAACGTCATTTGCGGTTATCACTGATAGTGAAACTCATATCAAGTATCCATTGGCAGATTATGCTTTGACTCCGGACATTGCTATCGTTGACCCTGCTTTGGTTATGAGTGTACCTGCCAGCGTTACAGCAGATACAGGTATGGACGTTTTGACTCACGCTATTGAATCTTATGTATCAGTCATGGCTAGCGACTATACACGCGGACTTTCACTTCAAGCGATTAAACTTGTTTTTGAAAATCTTGAACATTCTTACCGTTTTGGTGATGAAGAATCACGTGAAAAAATGCATAATGCGTCAACAATGGCTGGTATGGCCTTTGCCAATGCCTTCCTTGGTATTAGTCACTCATTAGCACATAAGATTGGTCCAATGTACAATATTCCACACGGACGTACCAATGCAATTCTTCTACCTCACGTTATCCGCTACAATGGTCGTGATCCTCAAAAACACGCCATGTTCCCTAAATATGACTACTTCCGTGCAGACAAGGATTATGCTGATATTGCTCGTTTCATGGGATGGGGTACTGACAAACAATCAGATGCTGAATTGGTTGAACTTTTGGCACAAAAAGTATACGAATTAGGTATTGCCGTTGGTATTGACATGAACTGGAAGGGACAAGGTGTCACTAAGAAACTTCTTCAAGACACTGCCTATACTTTGGCCGAACATGCTTATGAAGACCAATGTACAACAGCTAATCCGAAAGAACCGCTTATTTCAGAATTGAAAGAAATTATCGAAATTGCCTTTGATTATAAAGGGTAAGTGATAGACTAAAGTAGCTCTATAAGGGCTACTTTTTTTGCCAGGAATCTTCTATATTAGAGTGTTTATCCAAATTAAAAATAAAGGACTTTCTTGAATAAGATAGAAAAACGCTTTAAGAATTGTTATAATAACCTTACAGCAAGATAAGGAGATTCCTATGACAAAAGAAGAAGGGCTTAGCTTGGGTGAAACAGCACACCCTCTTAAGCCTCATAAAATGGGACCATCGGGGGCTCTCATGGAAGGGAATAGAGCGACTAATAAGTTTAAAGAGTTTAATGCTGATAGGATGGTGAGTGTTCAATTCAATCCTAGTCAACAAGTAAAAGAATCAAAGGAGCCAGTAACCTCAAAGAATATTGTGGGGATGGTATCAGGTGTGATTGCAGCGATACTCACCATACTTTTGATTGTTTGTCTCGTGATGGGATACCGTTATCGAGCTGCAAGCATTGAGGGCGATTGGACAAGCCCAACCTTTAGTGAGAAAATGTTAGCCACTCTGAAAGATACTGCTAATACTAAGAATAAAGTTAGTAATGCTTTACCACAAGGTCAAAATCTTATCACCGATATCAATACAGCAATGAGTATTACTGACAATAAGGCTCACTTAAAAGTGAGCTTTGTTTACAATCGTAAAGGGCTTTATCAGGCTTACCAGAGTAGAGTTACTGAATTGAAAGGTCAGTACGGCGAGGAGTTCTCGGAGGTTTTTGATAGTTATTCATTGTCAGAAAAAGACTACTATAAACAGTTTGATGAGACAGTGAAGAAAGAACTTCCAAAGAGCTATACCTACGATGCCAAAACCGGTCGTGTCACAACAACTGCTTTTACGGGAGATATTAACCGTTGGGAGCAAACAATCACTGTGGATAAGGCTGGAGATTCAGATGCTTTTAAAAAAGGTGATGTCTTAGATTATACGCCTAACAATGAAGGCTTTACTATCAAGGCACACAGTGAATTCGGTGACATTAGTTTTACAAAAAATAAATAAAAAAGGAAATTAAAGGGGAATATAAATGACAAGAGCAGAATGGTTGGACTATTTTGAGACGGTAAACGGACGTAAGCCGAGTGTTCAGGAAATGGCGGATGCTTTGAAAGCTGGAGAGTTTGTTAATGAAGCACCAGCTAAAGCTGAAGATACAGCTACTACTGAACCTATTAAGGTTGAGGCAGAAATCGTCGAGACAAGCACTAGTCCTCTACCAACAGAAACGGCACTAGCGGTAACAACAACAGCACCTTCTATGGTTGCTTTTCCAGAAGGACAAGTAGCTATGGCAAATTTGGCTCCTAAAAAACCAATGGATCCCAAAAAGAAAAAACGCATCCTAGTCTCAGTTTTGTCAGCAGTAGTCCTTGTCTTCTTATGTATCGGTGGCTTTATGACTTACCGTTATGTGACAGGTAATATTGATGGCAAATGGTACAGTAGTTCTCTAGGTAGAGAGTATAGCTCAAGCATGTCTGAAAGTTTGACAGACTTGGATAGTAAGGAGCTTGAAAAGTACTTTAAAGATACTGCTGTAACCATGAAGGTAAAAGGTAGCAATGCGAAGGTGACTGCTGGCTATACTTTTGACAAGAAAACTTACATCAAGGATTATCGTGAGAGGGTTCAGAAGTCCTTCTCAGCCTTTGGAGATTTATTTAAAGCCTTCTATGGAGATTCCTTTGAAAACTATTATAGTGAGGAAACTATAGAAAAAGAACTTGATGAAGCTCTTGAAAAAGCTGCGAAAGATAATGGTCAAAAGTATGATTCGAAGACAGGCGAAACAACGACAACCCTTTTCAAAGGGAAGGTTAGTCGCTTGGGACATAAGATGACTGTTACTTCTGTCAACAAAGACGTTGATATCGATAGTCTCAATGTGAAAAAAGGTCAAGAGCTAAAAGTGACTAAAAAAGATAAGAAAGTAACGCTTAGTGGTGATGGCAAATCAAAAGATATTACTTTCTCAACTAAGAATGACACCAAAGATAAATTTTAAGATGACATCTGGAATAGCTATTCCGGATTTTTTCATGTCTTTGAGAGGAGAAAATAGGGTGATATCCGAATGATTTTCTCACAAGTCACAATACGTGTAGAAATATTCTGACAATTATGCTACAATAGAGCCACAGACTATCTAAAAAGAGGATTTACCATGACACTTGTATACCAATCAACACGTGACGAAAATAATAAAGTAACAGCTAGTCAAGCTATTCTTCAAGGTTTGGCAACAGATGGTGGCTTGTTCACACCGTTGTCAACGCCTGAGGTTACTTTGGACTTTGATCAATTGAAAGACGCTTCTTATCAAGAAGTTGCTAAATTGGTCTTGTCAGCTTTCTTGGATGATTTTACTGAAGAGGAATTGGATTACTGTATCACAAATGCTTATGATGACAAGTTTGATACAGCTGCCATTGCACCAGTAGTTAAACTTAAGAACCACTACAACCTTGAACTTTTCCATGGTTCTACTATCGCTTTCAAAGATATGGCCCTTTCAATCTTGCCTTACTTGCTAACAACATCAGCTAAAAAGCAAGGTGTTGATAATAAGATTGTCATCTTGACAGCGACATCAGGTGACACTGGTAAAGCTGCCATGGCTGGTTTTGCAGATGTTCCTGGAACTGAAATCATTGTCTTTTATCCAAAAGACGGTGTTTCAAAAATCCAAGAATTGCAAATGACCACTCAAACAGGAGCTAATACGCACGTTATTGCCATTGATGGTAACTTTGATGATGCTCAAACAGATGTGAAACGTATGTTTAATGATGTTGATTTGCGTGAGAAATTGTTGGCTCATCATACGCAATTCTCATCAGCTAACTCAATGAACGTTGGTCGTTTGGTACCGCAAGTGGTTTACTATGTATATGCCTATGCACAGTTGGTTAAGGCAGGTCATATCCAAAACGGAGATAAGGTGAACTTCACAGTACCAACAGGAAACTTTGGTAATATCTTGGCGGCTTATTATGCACGTCAGATTGGTGTTCCAGTTGGCAAATTAATCTGTGCTTCTAATGAAAATAACGTCCTTACAGACTTCTTCGCAACGGGTACTTATGATAAGAAACGTGACTTCAAGGTAACAACAAGCCCTTCTATGGATATCTTGGTATCTTCTAACTTGGAACGCTTGATTTTCCACCTTCTTGGTAATGATGCTACTAAGACTAAAGAGCTTATGGATGCACTTGTGACTAAGGGTGAGTATACTTTGGCTGATGCAGATAAAGATATTCTTGATTTGTTTGCAGCAGGTTTTGCAACTGAGGATGAAACAGCTGCTGAAATCAAGCGTGTCTATGATGAAGACAAGTATATCGAAGATCCTCATACAGCAGTTGCCTCAGCTGTTTACGAAGCATATGTTCAAAAGACAGATGACCACACACCAACAGTTATCGCTTCAACAGCTAGCCCATACAAATTCCCACGTGTGGCAGTTTCAGCTGTCACTGGTAAAGACAGTGGGGATGATTTCAAAGCAGTAGAAGATTTGCACCAACTTTCAGGTGTAGCTATCCCAGCGGCTGTAGATGGACTTGAACATGCAGAAGTTCGCCATAAAACAGTTGTTGCGGCAGCTGATATGCAAAAAGCAGTTGAAAGCTATCTTGGTGTATAAGAATAAAAAAATAGGAGCTGAGAAATCAGCCCTATTTTTATCAATATAGAAAAGAATATTATGACAGAAACAAAGAAAATTCTAAACATAGCCTTGCCTGCTATGGCCGAAAACCTTCTACAAATGTTGATGGGGGTTGTCGATTCTTACCTAGTGGCTCAGGTGGGTATTGTCGCTATATCGGGGGTTTCCGTAGCCAATAATATCATTACGATTTACCAAGCTATCTTTATTGCTCTAGGAGCCTCAAGTGCCAGTGTCATTGCCAGGAGTTTAGGAAAAGGTGATGTTAAAGCGACTAACCGAGACACTTGGGATGCTATTATTATTACCCTTGCTCTTAGTCTCATCCTTGGTCTACTTTCCATTTTTGGTGGTGGGGCCATTCTTAATCTTTTAGGTACTGAGCAATCTGTGACTCAGGCTGGTAGTCTCTACCTTGCTCTTGTCGGTGGAGGAGTGGTTTTCCTAGCCTTGATGACCACTTTTGGTAACATCCTACGGGCCAAGGGACGACCTCGTATTTCCATGGTCGTCAGTCTTTTGACCAATGTTCTTAATGCTATTTTATCTTCTTTAGCTATCTTTGTTGGACATTGGGGGATTGTTGGGGTCGCTACAGCTACGGTTTTCTCTCGTCTGGTTGGGACAGTGATACTCTGGCAAGCGATGAAACTAGATGTGAAGCAGCTTGAAATTACCAAACCTTTTAATAGAGAGTTGTTGGGGATTGCCCTGCCAGCAGCAGGTGAACGACTGATGATGCGTGCTGGAGATGTGGTCATCGTGGCTATTATTGTTACCTTTGGTACAGCCGTTGTCGGTGGTAACGCCATTGGTGAAAACCTCACCCAGTTTAACTATATGCCTGGTATGGGAGTCGCAACGGCTACGGTTATCTTGGTTGCCAATAGTCTGGGTCGAGGGGATAAGACGCAGATGAAGCGTATTATACGAGAGTCTTATTGGATTTCCACCTTCTTGATGGTTCTGGTTTCAGGGAGTATCTTGCTCTTTGGCCAAGGATTATCAGGTCTCTTTACAGATAATAAAGCAGCTATTGCGGCTAGTCAGGTAGTTATTCTTTATTCTTTCCTTGGGAATCCTGTGACTTCGGGGACTTTAGTTTACACAGCAGTTTGGCAAGGTCTGGGTAAGGCTAAGATGCCTTTCTATGCGACGACTATTGGGATGTGGATTATTCGAATTTTCTCAGGATACTTCCTTGGGGTGAGTCTAGGACTGGGTCTTGCCGGAGTATGGATTGCAACCGTTGTTGATAATATATGGCGTGCGATCTTCCTTTACGTGATGTACCGTCGTTATCTCATAAAGAGAAAGTTTTAATGATAAATATTGAGGAGATACTCTTATTCAAAGGGTATCTTCTTCTTATTTTTTACAAGTAGGCTCGAATATGGTAAAATAAGCTGATAAAAACTTTTTGAGGTAGTAATTATGACTGTAAAAATCAATACAAAAGATGGTCAAATCGAATTGTCAGATGATGTCATCGCAACAGTAGTTGGCGGTTCAGCAACAGAAATTTTTGGCGTTGTCGGTATGGCAAGTAAGAGTGCTATCCGAGATAATTTTCAAGCACTTCTTGGAAAAGAAAACTACGCAAAAGGAGTTGTCGTGAAATCTACTGATGCAGGTATCACTGTGGATGTCTACACTGTTATGAGTTACGGTGTTAAGATTAGTGAGGTTTCAAAAAATATTCAAGAACGTGTGAAATTTAATCTTGAGAATCAACTCGGTATCAAGGCTGAAACAGTAAATGTTTACGTTCAAAATATTAAAGTCGTAGGAGAAAACTAGTGTCTAAAATTACAACAAGCTTGCTTCAGGAGATGGTCCAAGCGGCAGCAACACGTCTAGGTAAGCAAGCAGAATATGTGAATTCACTCAATGTCTTCCCAGTACCAGATGGAGATACTGGAACAAACATGGGAATGACTATGGATAACGGAGCCAAAGCTGTCGCAGATCAATCAGCTTCAACAGTTGGTGAAGTTGGTCAGATTTTGTCTAAAGGTCTTTTGATGGGTGCCCGTGGTAACTCAGGTGTTATCACGTCACAATTGTTCCGTGGATTTGGTCAAAGTATCAAGGATAAAACGGAACTTGACGGCCAAGATCTAGCTCATGCCTTCCAAGCAGGGGTTGAAGTTGCTTATAAAGCTGTTATGAAACCTGTCGAAGGAACAATCCTTACAGTATCTCGTGGTGCAGCTTCAGCAGCGATTAAGAAAGCTGAATCTACAAATGATGCTGTTGAGGTTATGCGTGCAGCTCTTGACGGAGCTAAAGCTGCTTTGGCTAAGACACCAGAGATGCTTCCAGTTTTGAAAGAAGTTGGTGTGGTAGACTCAGGTGGTCAAGGTTTGGTCTTCATTTATGAAGGTTTCTTGTCAGCCCTCACAGGTGAGTATATCGCTTCAGAGGACTTCCAAGCGACACCAGCTACTATGACAGAGATGATCAATGCAGAACATCATAAGTCAGTTGCTGGTCATGTTGCAACAGAAGACATTACCTTCGGTTACTGTACGGAAATCATGATTGGTCTCAAACAAGGTCCAACTTATGTGAAAGACTTTGACTATGAAGAGTTCCAAAATTACTTGAGCAACCTTGGGGATTCTCTCCTTGTTGTTAACGATGATGAAATTGTCAAAGTTCACGTCCACACTGAGGATCCAGGTCTTGTCATGCAAGAAGGTCTTAAATATGGGGCTCTTGTCAAAGTTAAGGTTGACAACATGCGTAACCAACACGATGCACAAGTTCAAAAAGAAGAAGCTATCCAAGCTGCACCTTCTGCTCCTAAAGACTTTGCTCTTATTGCAGTTGTTGCTGGAGATGGACTTGCAGATATCTTCAAATCGCAAGGTGTTGACTATGTGATTTCAGGTGGTCAAACAATGAACCCATCAACAGAAGATATTGTTAAGGCTATTGAGCAGGTTAATGCTAAGAATGTTATCATCTTGCCAAACAATAAAAACATCTTTATGGCAGCACAATCAGCTGCTGAGGTAGTAGATGTCAATGCGGCAGTTGTTGAAACGCGTACAGTACCACAAGGCTTTACAAGTTTGCTTGCTTTTGATCCTAGCCAAAGTATCGAAGTGAATGTTGAAGCTATGACAGCTAGTCTTTCAGATGTAACAAGTGGTAGCGTGACCTTGGCGGTACGTGACACAACTATTGACGGACTTGAGATTCATGAAAATGATATCCTTGGTATGGTTGATGGTAAGATCCTTGTGTCTACACCAGATATGGACCAAGCCCTTCTTGACACTTTTGACAAGATGATTGACGAAGACAGTGAAATTGTTATGATTTATGTCGGCGAAGAAGGTAATCAAGAACAAGCTCAAGCACTTGCGGAAAAATTGGAAGAGGCTCACGAAGGTATCGAAGTTGAAATCTTCCAAGGAGACCAACCAGTTTATCCATACCTCTTTAGTGTTGAATAATTTTGAAATAATCATTTAGGAAGTCTTAGAGCTTCCTTTTTGTTTTGTCAGTTTTGATACGGCTGGGACATCTTTTCGAAATTACAGAAATATTCTGAAAATTCCTTGACATTACTTTCCAAAGTGGTAACATATGTTGTAAGAAATTTTATAGATTGAAGGTAACATCATGAGAAGTGATATGATCAAAGTTGGTGTTGATAAGGCACCAGCACGCGGACTTTTGTATGCGACTGGGCAAGTTAAATCTGCCAAGGATATGCAAAAGCCCTTCATTGCTATTTGTAACTCTTATATTGATATTGTTCCAGGGCATGTTCACTTGCGTGAATTAGCAGATATTGCCAAGGAAGCCATCCGTGAGGCTGGCGGTATTCCTTTTGAGTTTAATACCATTGGTGTGGACGATGGGATTGCCATGGGGCATATTGGGATGCGTTACAGTCTTCCATCTCGTGAATTGATTGCCGATTCAGCAGAAACAGTTATTAATGCCCACTGGTTTGACGGGGTTTTCTATATTCCTAACTGTGATAAGATTACGCCAGGGATGATTTTGGCAGCCATGCGTACTAATGTGCCAGCAGTATTTTGTTCTGGTGGCCCTATGAAGGGTGGCGTTGACATGACTGGTCATCAAGCGACGCTATCAAGTTTGTTTGAAGCTGTAGGTACCTATCAGGCTGGAGATATGAGCAAGGAAGAGCTCGATTATTTGGAGAAAAATGCTTGTCCAACTTGTGGTTCATGTTCAGGAATGTTTACCGCTAACTCAATGAACTGTTTGATGGAAGTTTTGGGTCTTGCCCTTCCAGGTAACGGTACTATCCTAGCTGTCTCAGATGAACGTCGTGAATTGGTTCGTCAAGCAGCCACAAAATTGATGGATAACATCAAAAATAATGTTCGCCCACGTGATATTGTGACCAAAGAAGCTATCGATGATGCGTTTGCTCTTGATATGGCTATGGGTGGTTCAACCAATACTGTTCTCCATACCCTTGCTATTGCGCGTGAGGCTGGTATTGATTATGACCTTAAGGACATTAATGAAATTGCCAAGAAGACACCTTATCTCTCTAAAATTGCCCCTTCAAGTGTTTACACCATGCATGATGTGCATGAAGCTGGTGGTGTTCCAGCCATTATCAATCAGTTGATTAAAAAGGGAGCCATTAAGGGTGATCGTATTACAGTTACTGGTAAAACCTTGAAAGAAAATGTAGCTGGTGCTGAAATCAAAAATGAAGAAATTATCCATCCGATTGAGCATCCTATTTCACCAGTTGGTGGTTTGTCTATTCTTTACGGAAATATTGCTCAGGATGGAGCTGTTATCAAGGTTGGTGGTGTAGATCCATCTGTTAAAACTTTCCGCGGTAAAGCTATTTGTTGTGATTCACAAGATCAAGCCCTTGAGTTGATTGACAATGGAACAGTTAAGAAGGGACATGTCGTTGTCATTCGATACGAAGGTCCTCAGGGTGGTCCTGGTATGCCAGAAATGTTGGCACCAACTTCTAAGATTGTCGGACGCGGTCTTGGTAAGGATGTGGCACTGATTACGGATGGCCGTTTCTCAGGAGCTACTCGTGGTATTGCTATTGGTCACGTTTCTCCAGAAGCAGCAGAAGGTGGTAATATCGCCCTAATCGAAGATGGCGATGAAATCGTGATTGATCTTCCAAACCGTACTCTTGATCTGCTTGTCGATGATGTAACCCTTGAAGAACGTCGCAAACATTTGAAACCTTTCAAATCAAAAATTTCAAGTGGTTGGTTGCGTCGCTATACAGCCTTTGCTAAATCAGCCAATGTCGGCGGAACTTTGATGAGTGACGAAGAATTCGAAGAACGTAAAGCAGAACGTCAAGCACAAGAAAAAAACTAAGAACATTCTTTCCGAAGAGTTTGTGATATTTTTCTCCGAAACCCTTGCAAATTTGGTTAAAAATGTTATCATAGTATACAAGGTTTTGAATTTTTAGACAATTCGAAAAAAACAACTACTAAAGGAGGTCCATGTGAAGAAAATTGAACTTGAAGAAGCACGCTCTGGTGCTGATTTGATTCTTGATACACTTCTTGAACTTGGGATTTCAACTATCTTTGGATATCCTGGCGGAGCGGTTCTTCCTTTGTATGATGCTATTTACAAAAATGACAAGATTAATCATATCTTATCTCGTCATGAGCAAGGAAGTCTGCACGAAGCTGAAGGTTATGCCAAATCAACTGGTAAACTCGGTGTTGCTCTTGTAACGAGTGGTCCTGGTGCCACTAATGCTATTACAGGGATTGCAGATGCTATGAGTGATAGCGTACCTCTCCTAGTCTTTACTGGTCAGGTAGCAACATCAGGTATTGGTAAGGATGCCTTCCAAGAGGCTGACATTGTCGGAATTACCATGCCGATTACAAAATACAATTATCAGATTCGCGATACAGCTGATATTCCTCGTATTATTAGGGAAGCGGTTCATATTGCAACAACTGGTCGTCCTGGTCCAGTTGTTATCGACCTCCCTAAAGATGTCGTAGCTAAGGAAACAGCCTTCATCAACGATCCTGAAATTAATCTTCCAAGTTACCAACCGACGCTAAGACCAAACGAAATGCAAATCAAGAAAATCTTGAAGCAGTTGGGGAAAGCTAAGAAACCGGTTATTGTAGCTGGAGGTGGGGTGTCTTATTCTGAATCTGCTAAGGAGCTAGTTGCTTTTGCAGAACGCTACCAAATCCCAGTTGTCACAAGTCTTCTAGGACAAGGGACAATTGCTACTAGTCATCCCCTTTTCTTGGGTATGGGTGGTATGCACGGTTCATATGCGGCTAACATTGCTATGACGGATGCTGACTTTATGATTGCTATTGGTTGTCGTTTTGATGACCGTTTGACAGGTAATCCTAAAACATTTGCTAAGAATGCTAAGGTTGTCCATATTGATGTAGATCCAGCTGAGATTGGTAAAATTATTGCAGTGGACCTTCCAGTTGTTGGTGATGCTAAGCAAGCTCTTGAAATGCTCTTAGCAGAACCAGTGGTTCAGAATAACACTGAAAAATGGATTGAAAAAGTCACAAAAGACAAAGAGCGTGTACGTTCTTACGATAAGAAAGAACGTATGGTACAGCCTCAGGCAGTTATCGAGCGTATCGGTGAATTGACTAAGGGTGATGCCGTTGTTGTTACTGACGTTGGACAACATCAAATGTGGACAGCTCAGTATTATCCATACCAAAATGAGCGTCAATTGGTGACATCAGGTGGCCTTGGAACTATGGGATTTGGTGTCCCAGCAGCAATTGGTGCTAAAATTGCTAATCCTGATAAAGAAGTTATCCTCTTTGTTGGTGATGGTGGTTTCCAAATGACGAACCAAGAATTGGCTATCTTAAATATTTACAAGGTGCCAATCAAGGTTGTTATGTTGAACAACCACTCACTTGGTATGGTACGTCAATGGCAAGAGTCCTTCTACGAAGGGCGTACATCAGAGTCTGTCTTTGATACCCTCCCAGATTTCCAATTGATGGCTCAAGCTTACGGCATTAAGTCCTACAAGTTTGATAATCCAGAGACAATTGATCAGGATTTGGAAGTTATCAAGGAAGACGTGCCAATGTTCATCGAGGTGGATATCTCTCGTAAAGAGCATGTCTTGCCAATCGTTCCGGCTGGTAAGAGTAATCACGAAATGTTGGGGGTGAAGTTCAATGCGTAGAATGTTAACAGCTAAACTTCAGAACCGTTCGGGTGTCCTTAACCGCTTCACAGGTGTTCTTTCACGACGTCAAGTTAATATTGAAAGTATCTCTGTAGGGGCTTCTGAGGATCCTAACGTTTCACGTATTACGATTATTATTGATGTGAATTCTCAAAATGAAGTGGAACAAATCATCAAACAGCTTAATCGTCAGATTGATGTGATTCGTATCCGTGATATCACGGATCAGCCACACTTGGAACGTGAAGTTATCCTAGTTAAGGTATCAGCACCAACCTCTAAGCGTGCTGAAATCTTGGCGATTATTCAACCTTTCCGTGCATCGGTGGTTGATGTGGCACCAAGCTCTATCACTATCCAGATGACTGGTGATGCTGAAAAGAGCGAGGCGCTTCTACGAGTTATTCGTCCTTACGGAATAAAGAATATCGCTCGTACGGGTGCTACTGGATTTACCCGTGATTAAAAAATCCAACCTAAATTTGTTAACCCAGCCTTAAAAAGGCAATAAAATATTTTTTTAGAAAAGAGACATATTACTATGGCAGTTCAAATGGAATATGAAAAAGACGTAAAAGTAGCAGCACTTGACGGTAAAAAAATCGCCGTTATCGGTTATGGTTCACAAGGTCATGCGCATGCACAAAACTTGCGTGATTCAGGTCACGATGTGATCATCGGTGTTCGTCCAGGTAAATCATTTGATAAAGCTAAAGAAGATGGTTTTGATACTTACACAGTAGCAGAAGCAACTAAATTGGCTGATATCATTATGGTTTTGGCACCAGATGAAATTCAAAAAGATATCTATAAAGATGAAATTGAGCCAAACTTGAGTGCAGGCAAAGCTCTTGGTTTTGCACACGGATTTAACATCCACTTCGAATTCATCAAGGTTCCTAAAGATGTTGATGTCTTTATGGTTGCTCCTAAAGGACCAGGTCACTTGGTACGCCGTACATATACAGAAGGCTTTGGTGTTCCTGCACTTTACGCAGTATACCAAGATGCTACAGGTAATGCTAAAGATATCGCTATGGACTGGGCTAAGGGTATTGGTTCTGCACGTGTTGGATTACTTGTAACAACATTTAAAGAAGAAACTGAAGAAGATTTGTTTGGTGAACAAGCGGTTCTTATGGGTGGGTTGACACACCTTATTGAAGCTGGTTTTGAAGTCTTGACTGAAGCAGGCTATGCACCACAATTAGCTTACTTTGAAGTGCTTCACGAAATGAAATTGATCGTTGACTTGATCTACGAAGGTGGATTCAAGAAAATGCGTCAATCATGTTCAAATACTGCAGAATTTGGTGACTTTGTAACTGGTCCACGTGTCATCGGTCCAGAAGTCAAAGAAAACATGAAAGCTGCCCTTGCTGATATCCAATCAGGTAAATTTGCACGTGAATTCGTTGAAGACCATGATGCTGGCTTCCCACGTTTGAAAGCTTACCGTAAAGAAGCTGAAGAGCTTGAAATTGAAAAGATTGGTGCTGAATTGCGTAAAGCAATGCCATTCGTTGGTCAAAACGACGATGACGCATTCAAAATCTATAACTAATGTGATAGTCTCAAAAACCAGTTTAGTACTGGTTTTTTTGTGTTCTGAAGAGAGTAGTTGGGAATCCGACTGCTCTTTTTTGGTAAAAAAAACTCACTCCATTAAGGAGTGAGAATAGCTATAAATTAGTAAGTCAAGACAAAGTTTTTCTTCTTACCACGACGGATAACAGTAATTTCATTATCAATTTTATCTGCATCTGAGAGGGTGTAATCCAAGTCTTGTACACGTTCACCATTGATGTAGATAGCACCGTTTTGGACATCTTCACGTGCTTGGCGTTTAGAAGGTGAAATCTTAGCATTGACGAGAAGTTCAACGATGTTCAGATTTTCATCTGCTGAGATCTCATAAGTTGGGACACCGTTAAGGGCAACTTTAAGGTCGCGTGCTGAGAGAGCTTTAAGATTACCAGCGAAGAGTTGTTCAGTGATGTGAACAGCTTGTTCGTAGGCATCTTTACCGTGAACCAAGGTAACAACTTCACGAGCCAAAACCTTTTGTGCTAAACGTTGGTGACGAGCTTGGTCAAATTCTTTACCGATTTCTTCGATTTCTTCAAGTGACAAGAAAGTGAAAATCTTCAAGAAGCGAACAGCATCGTCATCCATAACGTTGAGCCAGAATTGGTACATTTCGTAAGGTGTTGTTTTAGTAGCATCAAGCCAGACAGCGTTACCTTCAGATTTACCGAATTTTTTACCAGTTGAATCTGTGATAAGTGGCACTGTAATGACGTGTCCAGATTTATCTGCTTTACGACGCAAGAGCTCAGTACCTGCTGTCATATTACCCCATTGGTCAGAACCACCAATTTGGAGGGTTACGCCGTACTTATCGTTGAGTTCATAGAAATCGTAACCTTGCATGATTTGGTAGGCAAACTCAGTGTAAGAGATACCTGTTTCGATACGTTTCTTAACAGATTCCTTACTCATCATGTAGTTAACTGTGAAGTATTTACCCACGTCACGCAAGAAATCGATGAAGCTGACTGAACCAAACCAATCATAGTTGTTGACCATAACGGCTTTGTTGTCACCATTTTCAAAATCAAGGAAACGAGAGAGCTGACCTTGGATTTTTTCAACCCAACCTTCAACGGTTTCTTTGGTTTGGAGGCTACGTTCAGCATCTTTAAATGATGGGTCACCAATCAAACCTGTTGCACCACCAACGAGGGCGTAAGGTTTGTGTCCAGCCAATTGAAGTCGGCGACTTGTAAGGATAGCGACAAGGTGTCCAAGGTGGAGACTGTCTGCTGTTGGGTCATAACCAGTGTAGTATGAGACTGGTCCCTCTTCAAAGGCTTTTACAAGGGCTTCTTCATCTGTGGTTTGAAAAATCAAGCCACGTGCTTTTAGTTCTTCAAAAATTGTCATGATATTCTCCAGTAAAGTATATTCTGCACCATTATACCAAAAGAAAGTAGGCCTATGCAAGCTTTGTCAAAGTTTGTTATAATAGGCTTTGAGGTATTTCTATGAATTTTGAAAAAATAATAAATTATTTTAGACGACTAGGGCAGGCTATTCGCACAAGGTTTGCTGGTTTTAGGTCTAAAAGAGGGGATAAATCTTTTAATGAAAGGAAATCTACGACTGATTCTAAGTGGAATCGTAAGCAAGGGAGAAAGTCGCCTGAGGACCGGATGACACTCTTAGACATGGGCGATGTTTTCTTAAAAACCTTAAAGCTTTTGTCTGATTTCTTTTATGTGGTTATTATCGTCCTTACCTTGTTCGGTGCAGGAATTGGTTTGGGTTATTTGGGGAGTCAAATTGAGTCTGTTCCGTCGATTAAGGACAAAACCTTGTTGAATCAGATTAGTGAGGTTAGTTTGGTATCTTCGATGAGCTATTCCGATTCCAAGAAGATTGCGGATATTGATACTGACTTGCTGAGAACACCTATTGAGAGTGATGCGATTTCTAACAATGTCAAAAATGCCATCATTGCGACTGAGGATGAAAATTTTAAGAAGCATAAGGGTGTTGTGCCAAAGGCAGTATTTAGGGCTTTGGTGTCATCAGTTTTGGGAGTTGGCTCTTCAAGTGGAGGTTCGACGCTAACACAGCAGTTAATAAAGCAACAGGTAACAGGGGATGCGCCAACCTTTAAACGTAAGGCGGCAGAGATTATCTATGCCTTACAATTGGAGCGTCGTGTTTCTAAAAATGAAATTTTAACCGATTATCTGAATGTTTCTCCTTTTGGACGTAATAACAAGGGGAAAAATATTGCTGGTATTGAGGAGGCTGCTCAAGGTATCTTTGGGGTATCTGCGGCAGATTTGACAGTTCCTCAGGCAGCTTATCTGGCAGGTTTACCACAGAGCCCAATTGTCTACTCACCTTATACAGCTGATGGACAATTAAAAAACGCAGAGGATCTTTCTTATGGCTTGGCACGTCAACAAGATGTACTCTACAATCTTTATCGCGGTGGCTATCTAGATAAGTCGCAGTACGAAAGCTATAAGAATTATGATATCACTAAAGATTTCAAGGCTGGTGAGAAGTCTGATGCCGTAAGTCATGACTATTTGTACTATTCTGTCATGTCTGAGGCTCAGGGTGTCATGTATGATTACCTCGTTAAACATGACAAGGTATCGAGTCAAGAGTTGAAAAATGATAAGACAAAGGAAAGCTATCGTGAGAGGGCTCTTCAAGAGCTCCAAACCGGTGGCTACAGCGTTAAGACAACTATTGACAATGCAGTTTATAATGCGATGCAAGATGCTGCGAGTCAATATGGTGGCCTCCTTGACCAAGGAGGTAATAGTGGAGTTGAAGTCGGAAATGTGCTCATGGATAATGCGACCGGAGCAATTCTAGGATTTGTTGGTGGTCGTAGTTACGAAAATAACCAAAATAACCATGCCTTTGATACGGCACGCTCCCCAGGTTCCTCTATTAAGCCTATTATCGCTTATGGAATTGCTATTGATCAAGGTTTGATGGGTAGCTCAAGTATCCTTTCTAACTACCCAACTAATTTTACGGGTGGAACGCCTATTCTCCATGATGGTGATAAGGGTACAGCTATGATGAACCTACAAGAGGCACTCAATACCTCATGGAACATTCCAGCCTTTTGGACTTATCAAATGCTTCAACGTCATGATGTTGATGTTGAGGGTTACATGACCAAGATGGGTTATAAGATTGCTAACTACAATATCGAAAGTTTACCTCTTGGCGGGGGAATTGAAACTACGGTTGCCCAGCAAGTAAATGCCTATCAAATGCTTTCCAATGGTGGCGTCTATGAGAAGGGCCATATGATTGATAGTATTACTGACCGGACTGGCGAAGTTATCTATCAGCATAAATCTGAAGGAGTTCAAGTTTTTTCAAGAGCTACGGCTAGTATCATGGATAACTTACTCAAAGAAGTGGTAGTTAAAGGAGCAACAACTCAATTTCATTCTGAATTGAAAAATGTCAATGGTGCAGCAGCCTCAGCGGACTGGATGGGTAAAACAGGAACGACAGATAACTTTGCGGATGCTTGGCTGATTGTGTCAACGCCTGGTATTACTCTTGGTGGTTGGGCTGGTTATGACAATAATACACCAACCAATTCTAAAACTGGTTACACCTACAATGCGCAATATATGGCTCGTTTGACTTCCGCTATCTATAATGCTAATCCAGGTATTTTTAAAACGGGAGATAAGTTTAATATCGATTCAAGTGCCATTAAGGCAAGTGTACTCAAATCAACAGGTCTTAAACCAGCAACAGTGTCT
>OGQT01001281.1_pt1 | contig 20542 bp, 14 predicted proteins | sample 1553261 | NCBI WGS metagenome assembly OGQT01 (sample SAMEA2579992, study PRJEB22360) | human gut metagenome | biome: human gut; feature: human-associated habitat; material: faeces | place: Denmark | collected 2008/2010
AGCCAGCAGGGTGTTAGCCTCTTCCTGCCGCTTGACGGTTTCCATGATATGCAGCAGGTGGGTTTCTTTGGTCTCCAACAAGATACGCAGTGTATCTATCTGACCGGGATGGATAAAGTTCCCACAGGATGTCTTCATGGCCTGTAACAGACTGTCCGTTCTCAAACGGCTCCTACGGTATTCCCTGTAATCGGCATTTTCCCATACGATGACGCTTTCTCCTTGTGTGGAAAGCTCGGTGATATGACGGTGTACCGTGTTGATGTTACGGCGGACATGGCGGATTTCTGCCGTTTCCGCTTCTATTTCCCGCATCCGCTGCCGTTCATGCACAAGGATGGCGGCCATACTACCGATGACCGCCACCAATATCAAGTATCCGAACAAAATTTTGTGCTGTAACGACATCCTCAAAGTATCCATCACGCTAATAATTATTCTTTTTGCTGTTTTTCAAGATGGTAAATACAATAATCATTTGAAGAATATATACTACCTTTAGTACATAACCTCATGTTGCTACAACCGCCAAGACAATATTCTACATACTTACAGAATCGGCAGTGCCCTGATAGCTTTTGCGGAGTTAGTTGCCTTCTCCATGCAAATGAATTTTCGTCATTCCATATCTCGGATGCACGACGCTCACGGACATTACCTTCTGTAAAAGATTTATCACGAATGGAAAGGCACCCCGTGACATCGCCATTGTATAGTATATCCATTGAACGTATACCGGCACTACATCCTTTCCATAATGGATACTCACCACAACCATAAGCAATACGTCTTGCCAATGCTTCCTTATTTGAGTAATAGCCGATTGTGTCCGGAAGAAATATTTTAGGATATTCATCTTTTAGGTTTTCCTCATAGGCAAAATCTATAATCCGTCTTATGTCCTTTGGTGCCAACATCCAGTCTCGGTGTTCCGACATTCGTCCGCTTGCAATTCCGGGTTGTAATTGCCACGAAACAACCCCCGCCTGATGCAAGTCCTGTTTCAACATTTGAAGTGAACCGATATTTTCTTTCACCAAAGTGGTATTCACGGCCGTGGGTATCCCTGCATCTTTTAACATCTTCAAAGCTTTGAGACACTGGTCGTAACAGTTCGCATTCCTTATACGGTTGTGCTGCTCACACGTCCCGTCAAGACTAATTCCCACCACTTTCACCTTTGTATCAGCCAACTGCCTAATGACTTCGGGTGTAATGAGCGTACCGTTAGTTATAATCCTGAAGTTGGTATCGTAACATGAAATCCTCTTAGCAAGTTCATACCAGTCTTTTCTCATGAAAGGTTCGCCTCCGGTAAAAATAAACTCACGAGGATGAAGCTGCATGATGTCATCAATCAATGCTAACGCCTCATCTGTATTAAGTTCGTCAGCCTTTTTATCCGTACAAGATGACCCACAATGACCGCATCTTAGGTTACATGCTGTTGTAATTTCCCACGCAACATGTTCAAGTCTGTATATATTGTTCATATGATATCACTTGTTTGTCGGTCAACAAATGTTCTTTTAGTTGAAAAGGCACTCAATGTTATCTTTGATAAAGATTTATCAACACTGACATTTTTCGTACCTTTAGCTTCGCTCAATTGTCCACCATCTGAAAGTTCTAAAATTGCAGCATTTTGGGTTACCCAACTGACAGTAACCTCTTTCGTTTCTCTGGGATGGGGAGAGGGAGGATCTACAGCATAGGGAGGACACATCACTGCTATGGAATCCAATGTCAACAATTGATTTATTTCCGTGAATCCGTCCGCTTTCAGTGCAGGAATACTTTCTTTCGTATTCTTCGCCGTGAAATTAAAGATGACAGGACAGTATGTTTTCAGCAATGGAAGGGAACAACTGTCGGAAACAGTGATATAATCACCGTTCACGGGAGACAGAGCCAAACAACCGACTGTAACGGTTGTTTGGCCAGCTACACTATTACATATAACATTCCGGATACTCAATGCAATCGTATCACCTTTTCCCAATTTGGCTTCATTACTGATACGCCAATATATTTTCCCGTCATCGAGAATCAATTTATCCACTATCCATGATTCTGGGGCGACAAGTTGTATGTTCTGAGAATCAATCGTCAGAGCCTCCTCGCCATTACCATAGGGAATAATGACATCAATCCAATAATCCTGTTCTTTCCCCAACAGAGATTTGTCGAAAAACAGGTCACGCATGGCCGTTATCTTTATTTCAAGGCTTTGCTGATGTCCTTCTATCTCCACCTCAGGCGGAGACAATGTGCAACGTATGCTCTCGGATTTATTCATAGATAATAGGGTTGTATCCATGTCATTCTGTTTTTATCTTATTGATATCGTCCGCACAAATAACTTTTATGTGTTGTATGGCCGAATTCATATCAGGCATTTCGACGGAGGCAGATACCTTATTGTATATTCCAACTGTAATGTATGCGTCATTGTCTACTGTAATATCCGTTGTCCTTGGATATAACAGAAACGACATCCTGGTGAAAAAGCCCGGCGACATAATATAATGACCAAGAATAAATTCCGATTCGACAGGTCTCCTTTCCATATAGATTTCTTTGCCTTCCTCATCGGTACGGCTTGCTTGTATCTGAATATCCCATTTTTCAAATTTACTGCTTTCGATGGAAATCAGACAGTTGTGATTTTTCAGGGATGTATCTGTAGGTATATTCAAATTTATATCCTTACTCCAAAATGGCTTGTTCGGATTGAATTCCAATTTAGATATGTTATGTTGTGCCCATAGCAGACCGTCTTGCAGGAACTCAATCATATATGTCGGCTTCAACACGGAAGAGGCTTGCGGTTTGTCGTTGGGAAATTCGTCTGAAAACAGACGCGCCATCAGGCAGTAATCGTTCAGGTTGTCTGAAGACGGTTTTTTCCAAATAAAGGGGGCCTCTGCGACTCCTATCTCACCGGGTTGCATCAAGGGAATTATATTGGTAGTGTTCCCCTCCGCCTCTTCGCGGTTATCCACGGACAGTGGAATCCACTCTTCCGGAAAGATACACTTGGTTTTGGGCACAATATACAGTTGCGCCTGGATTGAAACAGCTTTCTCTGCACCATTTCTGCATCTGAGGTACACGTAGTTGTTCACTTCACATGTCGCTACTTCCTCTATTATCTGGGAATAGCTTTCAGTCTGTTTCAGTGTTGTTTGAAAATCTGCTATGGGATGCATTCCCGCAAAGCAGATGTCTGGAGAACAGATAACTTCGCCGGTTGGCGGTACTTCGCCCTGATTTTCCAAGTTCGGACGCATGTACGGAGTTTTTACAATTTCATTCATGATTATAAGTATGATAATGTTAATATTATGATTTGGCAATGCAAACAGGGATGCTTATTAGCCCGATAATATCAATAGTTCCAACTATCGCTCTGGTTATTTTTGAGGGGATAAGCAGAAGTCCTTTCGACAATTCTGTTATTGATCCAATGAGTTCACCTGTAAATCCAACTGCTGATAGTTCTTTCTCTCTGTCAGTTTTTTCTTTCCCACCGGTCACTCCAACGATAGCTACTCCCATGTGTGCTACTCCATATATAATTTGAAATATATTCCCAAAATCAACCTTATCAATGTATTTTCCACTGTAAGAAATAGTTACAAATGTGTCAACTACAGCTCCAAACAAAAACAATCCCCATGCAACATATGCATAATCAGTAGGTTTTTCATCGTACAACAAAGGAAAACTGCATAGCATCCATGCTATTTCCGCTACTACAGCGAGCCAATCAAACAGATTTTCCAATGGAACTTGTTTTGTTTTTTGAATATCAGATGTGAATGATATTACAGCATTAAACAAACAGAGCATACCTGATGATATCATAGAAAATACTGTAAATAATCTCGAATCCATATTGCTTCTTAAAGGATTTTTACTTTGATTTGTTGACAATAAATTGCGTATTTCCGCTATAAATAGCGCAACTTTTTCATCTGTTTCAAAAGGAGAGTTCCGATAAAGAATTTTATATGTAAGGACAACTGGTAAACTTATTACAAAAGAGACAAAATTCAAAATTGTCAAATTATCGCCTGTTAATACCTTATACAAGGATGAAAAAAATGGTACTTTAATTTCACTATCAATAACTTGCCATAAAAGCTCCATCAATTTATTGAAAATATTTATAGCAGCTGTTACCACTATGTTTACACCATCTAAGATAAGGTGTATTATTCCTTTTATGACAGACAAGATTCCGCATAGAATAGACGATAAGAATTTATCTAAATCGGAAAATGCATCTTGGAAAAATTTTTTTGCTTCTTGAAAAGCTGTAGTATTGCCAATTTGCTCTACGAAATCTGTCAGCAATTTCATAAACTCATCCAAAACGCCTGTTTTACGGATTTCCAATGTAAGTGTATCCATTGATATGTGATGACTCTGTAATAAACCTATATTGAATTTATCCATCAATACGTTATTACTCAACTCGTATTCCATTTCTTCACTCTCAGGTGGAACATTGTTCTCAGTATAACTACATACAGTTGTGTCAGCACCCAATTGTTCCATAACTGTATCAAAAGAATTATCTATCCGTGCACTAATCTCTTCTATTTCTTTATTAAAAACAGATTGAATCGTTGTCAAGTGATTGGGCAATAACTCTATAATGGTTTTGAGCCCCTCTTGTATCGCCCGTTTCGTCCGTACAATATCGCTCCATATAAATAATGAAGCGAGCCATGCGAACACTGTAACGAAAAAAATCAGAATAGCTGCGAAAACCATTTCCACAAAGTGAAATACTTCTTGTACAACCGTAATTACAGCTTCAAATATCATCTCCACACCATCAAGTATGAAATTTACGACAGTTTTTATGCCATCTACTATGATTTTGACAATGGAGACAAACCCTTTGATGACCGAACGGAAAAAGTCTGCAATCTTTGAAAAGAATCCATTGCCACTCACTTTGACACGACTTTTCATTAGACTAACCTCTCGTTGTGCTTCTTCTTTGGTTAATCGTGTGTAAATTGGAGCACCGGAAGAAAAATCCAAGCTCCAGGATGGTAATCCATCATTTGGGACAACTCTTGAAACATTATTTAGCTGCGTTCTTTTTAACAGACATAATCCGTTGCTTAAAGCATTGCCTTGCGGTTGAATTTTCATTAGGTCTTGTATTCCTTTTGCTAATTCCGAAGCTGTTTTCTCATTACGGTGTTCATCAGGCAAGAATGGTTGTATAACTCCACTCATGGAATCTGTTTGTTTGGCATCCAATAATTGCTGTGAGGTAATCCCAGACAATTGTGAATGAATATCAGCAAACTGTGATATTGCAATAGCTTCATCTATCTGACAATATTCTGGAGCAAGTGAAGCATATACTACCGGTACGTCCAAGCCATTGGTATATTGCTTGAATGTTATTTTCCCATTCAGATCCGTATGCAAGGTAGTGTTTACATCCACATCCAGTTTGATGATTCCTTGTGTGGTTTCTATATATGTGCGAGATTCAGCCCATAATGTTACTTCTATATTCTGTAATGGTACCAAATGGTTATCCGGTCTAAGGAAAGTCATCTCTGTGGAATAGCATGGAACACGACGCACTTCACCTTCATTTGGTAAATCCAACGTATTCTCTATCCATGTTACATTGTTCTGATTTTCCAGTACATGTATTTTATTGTCATCCAACAGATAAAATATGCGTTGGCATTTCTCGTTGCCATTAAATGACATCAATGTACAAGACTTATCCAAAGGCATCATTTCAATGGTATCATATCCTTCTCCGTTTTTCTCCAATCGAAGATAAAACAATCGTTCGCCACTCAAGGCCATATATGGTTTACCTTCCTCATCCGTGTGCATAGACATAGAATGATAATTTCCGTGTGTAACCAATGCCCTTCCCGTAGCTTTGTCTGCCGTTTTATCTATACGGATTTCAACAGGAAACGTTCCGTCTGCGCTTTCCAATAATGCAAAAACACTTGAACCGTAAGGATATATTTGCCGTATCTTATCTTTTTTCTGTAACTCCAATCTATACGAAAAACAATTTTTCCTTTGGACTACAGAATAGGATGTATAAGAATCAGAAAGACATATCAATCTCAAATCATTCATATTTGTTCCAATGAAATCAAGTATTGGTGATGAGAATGAAGACTGTATCAAATCAAAATTAGTACATTTTTCCCATTGTCTATAACTAATCCAATAGGATGAATTATCAACTTGGGAAACCACTCCCAATATAAATCCATCTTCTCCTGTAAACTGATACAACAAAAGTTTCTCTATTCTACTAAAGCCGCTTGGATGAGTAAAGAACACTTCTTCGGGCGCAGTGAACAATCTGCTATGTGGGGCTTTTTCCTGTACGTGCCAAAGCCGATTGTCGCGAACCGCAAACACATGTATCATTCCTTCTTTGTCCAAAACCGCTTTCATCGAATGTCCTGTCAACGGAAGATATACAGGTTGGAACATACCATACCCACCCTGAACAGAGATGACAGCTATACCTTTATTTTTGATGTTGATGAAAACAATATCACATTCATCCTCGTCAGATAATATTTCAAACTCTGACATATTCTGAATATCATTTTGGATAATGTTCCATACAGCATTTTTAGATTCGTCAAGAACATCAAGGTCTTCCATTAGCTTGGTTGCACTTTTAAGTTGGAATTTCTCACTATTTAATATTCTTATAGAGCCCATATTTTATTCTTTAGCGTTAATATTTTATTTTACTTATATCTGTTTCTTTTAGAATTAGATAAAAACTTTACTCCTGCGTCACATTACGCTCTCGCCACCGAGCAGGCGGCGCAGCAGCACCTTGCGGAGCTGGCGTATCGCCATCATCGCCTCGCTGGGGTTGAGGGTGGTTTCTTTCGCCAAGTCCATCGCCACTTGGGTTTCGTCCACCTGTGCGGTGGTTACTTGGGTTACATACCATTTTTGAGGTGCTTCCGGATCTGTGGGGTTATGCCGTTGTACGGGCTTTACTAAAATTGCCATACGTTTTCTGTTTTAAGTCATTGATACTATATTTCGTTTCTCATTGTATTACTGCGGAAAGGCGATGTTATTTCACCCAATCAGGAAGTTCGGGTCTCTCTTTCAGCTTCTTGGCTTTCACGTTGTTGCCCAACGATACTTCCGTGTTCCACCCGGCAGACCTCAACGCACCGTCCACATTGGGAGTGACCGTGCCATTCTCTAAAGTCACCCAGTTTTGTGGCTCTTTGTCGCCCTTTGCCCACGCATATAGTTTCAAGGTACAGTTGCTTAAGGTGATCTCGCCTCCGGTAACATTCGAAACATAGATAGCTCGTCCTATTGCCGGTACATAGTCAAGATTACCAATGTTGCCCCATGAAATATTTGTGGCCACGGCTGTCAAATCCACCCCGCCGGATACATCCAGACTTCCGTTCTTCACGATGATTGCGGGGGAGTCGTGCCCATTGCTTTGCACCCACATCTCACCATTTCCCGAAATTTTCAGTCTGATTCGGTTATATGTGCTCCCGATAGGAGTGCCTTCAGAGATAACCGCCAGTTTTGCGTCGTTCTCCAGCTTGATGCTGTATTCATCATCTTGACCGGATGTTATGTTTCCTTTCAGTACATTCTCCCCCTCGAACACGAGTGTCGGTCTGCATCCGTCATTTATTTTGACAACAGGGCGGTCATCGGAAGTGATACGAGCGTCTTTGAATGTAACGGTGTAATTCCCGGTAATGATAATGGGCTTGTGTTCGCCTTCTATGGTATAATCGCCGGTGACAGTGAAATCCTTGCTTTCCGCATTGATGGTTATCTCGTGATAGTTCCCGGCAACGGGCGTGACGGGATTTGATAATTTTACCCAATCACCGTTGTTTACCTTGAACCTTTCTATTGCTTTTCCCGGCACCACATTGGCTTCGTAGGTTTTGTCATCGACTTCGTACATGGTGATTTCGCCGGTAGATGTATCATCGAAACTTACCGTTCCGTTCGTGTTCGTGCAATAGGTGCAACTCTCTATCTTTACATCAGTTACACTTCCAGCCTTTTCGCCCGCGAGTTTCACCCGTATTTTGGCAAGTTGGTGAGAGAAGTCGAGGGCAACGGGCTTGTCGTATGCAGCCTTCTCCGCAGTGGCTTTCAGCACGTATGCCAACTCTCCCGATTGATTGGAAAGGTTGATTGTGCCATTTGCAGGATACCATGCCGTCACGTCGTCGTTGCGTTTCGCCCAATAGAGCTGCTCACCCGTGGGTTCCAGCGTGCCGTCCGCATCCACCACCTCGTATGTCGTGGTCTGGTTATCGCCCAACTGCACGGTGATTACCTCGCCGCCGTCCCACTTGCTGCTGTTCCTGTCTTCTTCGCTCTCGCTGACACGGGTCTGCGGACCGTCCGCTCCCCACGGCGATGAACTGACTTCTGTTCTGAGGGTAACGGATGAAATCTCCAACGGGTACATGCCTTCGGGCAGGATGTCGCCTTGTTCCGTCAGTTCGTCCTGCGTGCAGGCAGTCATCAGCAGGACGGACACCAATAAATAAAACTTGTTTTGCAATATACGATGTTTCATCTTTCTTGTTTTTAGTTGGTTTCGTGCCACCGCCCCTTGCGAAAGGGGCAGTTACACACTCTTTGTCGGGTGTACCTCCGGACTTGCGCCATTGTCCGGGATGGCTGTTTTTCTGTACGGCCGTTCGGCTATAGCCTTCCGGGATGTTTTCCACGTGTGCCGTCTTTCAACAAATTATCCTGCACTCCCAACGCCGCTTTCACTTTGACTCCGATTTTCTGGATTTCGTCATTGGTTACTTGCGGCAGTTTCAACGGACCGAAATTCTCCACAAGCGGATACAGCACCCGGTAAAGAGGAGCTTTTTGCAGGATTTCGCTGTCATGGTAATACTTCCTGTAAGGAGGCAGCAAGTAACGGGGAGCTTCACTTGTACGGGGAATCAAGGCCAGGTGATAACCTTCGTCGCTCAGCAGGAAGTCGATAAGCTTCATCGCATCGTCGGTCTTTGTCTGGTCAAGTCCTTTGCGGACAGCCAAAGCATCCACCCAGCCCAACGGACGGGAACCGTTGTCCGAAAGAGGCCAGTCGCGTATCATCAGGTTTTCTTTCTTGAAATAGGGAAAGGAATCCACCTTTTGAAGTATTTCGTTCATGGTTTCCGCATAGCTGATGCAGGCACGTGCCTCCCCGCTTAAAAAATATTCTACCTGGGTTACTGTACTGTCTTTCCCTGCTTCTTTTTTTATCATTGCCCACAGGCGCTTCATGTTACAGATGCCTGTCGGATCAAGTTCTTCTTTCGACAAGGCAGCGGCAATCTCGGCCTTGTCCTCACGGTCATCACGCAATCCGTCGATGTAGGCCTGTCCCGCACTCAGCGTAGAGTTCAAGTCCATCAGAAGGGTTTCCTTATCCGTACCGAGTGCCTGTTCGATGTCTTTCAGATAGGCTGCGTTGCGCAAGGCGGCATCGTCCTTGTGGTAGATCATGAAGTAGCTGCATATCCAGTGCGGAACGGCATAAAATGTTCCTCCCACACTGTGTACGCCGTCATAGTTCAATGTATCGAGCGTGGCCAGATAGTTCGGATCGGGAAACGGGTCGATGCGCCCCTTGGCTACCATGTCATCCAGAAAAATGCAGTCGATCTCATACACGTCGGCGATGGAGTCCGTCAGTCCGCCGTAGTAATAATCGTCGTCCAGCACGATTTTCAGGTCGATGGACGGATACTTCGCCTCGAACGCCTGTTCAAGGTCTTGGTAAAACACATCCTGGTTGGGCAGGTAGGGGAACAGGTAAGCTTTCAGTTCCCGTTTCTGGGCATTCGCGGGGATACCCTGAAGCAGTGCCAGCAATAGGAACAGGACACCACTCTTTATAAAGGATAATGTGCGCATATATTCTTAATTGTATTTAAAATGTTAATTTTCTGTTTGTTGTTTTCGGGACAGGCTTTCGGCAAGCTCACGGAACTCTTGCAAAAGGACCGATGTTTCCGCATCCGGCTCTTTCGGTTTCCCGACTTTCTCCATATCCCTTCCTCCGGTCACGATGCCGTTTGCAAAAATGCTGTCTGCCGCCCCTGTCTGCAACTCATACACTTTGTATTCGGCAGTGTCTGTCAGCAACCAGTCCAGCTCTTCCCAAGCACCGCTTTCCATGCGGATAAGATCTGCGGCATTAAGCTCTCCGGCCGGTATCATTCCCCGCTTGGTTTCGACAGGGTGCATGTGCGTCAGCCGCAATGTACTGCCTCCGGAAGTACGGATGACAACTATCGTGTCCGTTTTCTTGTCGGTAACACCCTCTACGCGGACGGAGGGCGTGGACAGTCCTTTCAAACAATCGCCGGGACGGATGTCCTCGATGTTTTTTTCCGAGCCATCGGCCATGCGGATGCTTGTCCCGTGAGCCAGACAGCCCCAGCACCAATCAATGTATTCCATCGTAATGTAATTGCCCGTCAAGCCGGGATTTTCTCCACTGGTAATATACACCCGTATAAATCCCATTGCCGTCCGGAAGTTGAAGGAAGCTTCCAGTTTCAGGTAATTGGAGCATTGTATGTTATTGAAGGGTACGAAATCGCCCCAGTCTTCCAGAAACTCCCATGAAACCTTGTCGCCCTCGAACTTCCACTGTACCTTGTTCCGGTCCATGTCTTGATAGTACACCTTGATAGCTGTGTTTGAGTTCCCGTCTTTGCTCATGGCACAAAGGCTCACTTCGGGTACGGCAGGGTAAAGCCCGAATTCCTTCTTGAACGTAAGGCTGCCTTTCATAGGCAGAAAGAAAGGAACGGAGTTTCGGTTGGTCGAAGGTTCGTAATGCGACTTTATGTTGTAGGTATAGTCGGATTCGCCTTGCCCTTGCCAACAAGTGGAACGGTTCTCAATGGAAACATTGACGTATTTGTGGTTCGCACCGGATTTCCGGCTGGGATCTTTTAACTCATACGTCTGGACAGCCCCATTGCCATTCAGCCGTTCGCTGCACATCACCCCTTGAAACAACCGGTTCCTGACGGCTATCAGTGTGGTATTCAGTCGTACTTCTTGCGGATTATGGTCTTTGGGAATATCCACCCTTACTTCCGTCTTTTGGGCTTCGGCAACCGAAACGATGTTCATGCCGACCTGCTCGCCTGTGACTGTATCTATGGCTTCTGCCTTTACCACTGCACAATCAGGAGCATCCTCTAAATCCACAGAAGTGATGTAAGATACAGTCTGCCCGTCATCCATGGTATAGGTTGACATCCGGTTCTCAGGCTTGTTTCCTTGATTGACGGCAAGTTCCGCTATGGCATCGTTGCCGTTCTGGATTGTATCGGTGATATACCGGCGCAAGGTAGGATACTTTTGCAAATCCCGGCTGGTGACAAATTGCTGCTGCAACAGGTTGCGGTCATCTTCATTGCGCAAATCGAGGCTGCGGACCACGCTGTGGCCGCTTCCGGCTCCTTGCAGGTACTTCATGGCGGATGCGCTTACCGGGAGGAAGCCGGCGTCCGTCCGAATGCCGGCCGTCACGCGGATCATGGCTTCCCCTTGTATTTCTTCGCCTTTTTTGATTTCATATTTCGTTTTTACCACGCCGTATGTACCCGGATGGACTTCCTTTCCTACAATTTCCTTTTTCGTGCCGCCGGATTCTGTAGAAAAACTTTGCGTATCGAAGAAAGGGCTGCTGCACACAAAACGGCTTCCTGCCGGAAATGCGCCGTTGATGTCGATATGGAACACCAGATTGCGTACCTGCTCCGGTGAATGCAGACGGAAACTCCACACACCCGTGCCGTCCAGTTGGAATTCTGTGGACCGTGTTTCAGGAATGCGCAGACTCACACAAGTATTCTCGCGCACCCAATAGGCGAAATCGGCGGGGTCGGTGAAATCTTTGAGCTTTGCTGCCGGTTCCTCCGCACTGTCCGAAGCGATGGCAAGCAAAATGGGGCATTCCCCCTTCCCGACACAGAGGTTGAAGGGCTTGTCCGTAACCCCGAAACCTCCGGGAGCGATGTTTGCTGCCACTGCATGGTCATTCCCGTCCTCGGTCTTCAGCTTATGGGACAACCATGCAGACGGAGTCTCGAATAGTTCCGGAGTTATCGCATACACATGTATATAAGTCGTTTTGACAGACGAAGAAATGTTTTTTGCGCGTATATAAACGAGGGTGTTGCCTCCTTGCGGCGGCAAGGGTTGAGACACGTCATGCAGGTACGACCAACTCAGGAATCCCACAGGGTCTTCCATCAAATCATGGACAACGATGTCCGGCGACCAGAAATAAGATAACGGAAGTTCCTTGCCTCCGGTATCGGCGAGTTCGTCTCTTAACAAGATAAGCTTGTTTAACGGGCTTTCAGTTTTGTCTAACATACTATTATGATTTTATCGTTTATGAAATTCCTGTGCTTTTAAGGCAATCCTACTTCTCCGCTGCCCGTGTTGCCTTCCACCCAGTTGACGGTTCCTTCTTCCATCTTCACGTTCAAGCCTTTGGCATCGACGGTGATGTTGTAAATCCATTCCTCACCGCTGGTGTATTGGTTTTTCGAGCATTCTACCTCGTAGGAGTAGGTAGTTTCGCCCACCTTTATCTCTATGGTCTTACCGGTTCCGGTGATGGTCTGAGGGATGACGACAGCCTCGTAGGTGGCGTACACGCCCTCCGCCGGATTGGGATTCTTGTAGGGGATGATTGCCGATTGTTTCAGACCCTCGGCTTCAAACAATGCTATCTCCTTGGGCTTTCTTCCTATGAAATTTCCTTTTATATACCATTGCACGTCTTTGGTGGTGAGCGTGACCTCTACATCGTCCGGATTTTGCGCCGAGAGGTATTCGGACGGCATAATGTTGATGGTAACCTTCGAGGTGAGATGGCGGTAATGCAGCGTGTTGTCCCCGCCGAAGGTCAAGGTCTCATAAGCAAAGAGGTAATCGCTCTCGTTAAATTTGATATCTTCTCTTTGGTCCTCATAGACCTCGTGTGGGTAAGTGTTACGTTCGTCGGGGAAATTAGCCCACGACCAGGCATAGATATAGATTATCTCATCAGTACGTCTCCAATAGAAAGGACGATAAAAATTGGGGTCTGGTTCCACTGTGCCATCCTCATTTATTTCATATGTGGAGGAATGAAGTCTGCCGTAATACCAATCGATTTCATTCTCCTCCGGATAGTCGATACTGCTTGCCACTCTGTAAAGAGCATAAAACCCATAATCCGGGAACGTCCCATGCGCTATCGTGCCGCGCGTGGCAGGCGTGGCGACTGCCTCTCCTATGGTGGCGGTCAGCTCCAGCGGGTATTTCCCATAAGGCAGCAGCGTACCTTGTTCCACCAGCTCGTCCTGAGAACAGGAAGCTAAAATCAGGGCGGCTACCAGTCCTAAAGCAAACTTGTGTCGTAATATTCTACGTTTCATATTTCTGTTTTTTAATTGTTTATTCTTGTGCCACCGGCAGGAGCGACCCTGCCCGATGCACCTTATATTATAGGTATCTCTCCGTGCCTGACGCTTGCCGCACGGGATAGCTGAAATTTATTCCTGTGCGCGTACCATCACATCCTTGAACTCGCCCACAACACTTTGTCCCGTTACAGGGTCGAAGCTATTAGCGTAAAACACGGAGAGCGTCCCGTCCGTTTCGATGGTTACAGTCGCCGTGGAGCTTTGCCCGGATTCTGCCGTCCAGCGAACTGTTCCGGTGGTACAGTTCACCACCCAGTTCGTGTCGCTTGTCAGTTCATGTTCGCCAGTGCGTGAATAAGCGGTAAAGGTACCGTTCGCACGGTACAGATGCCAGCCCTCGTCGGGCAGTCCGTTGGGATTTTCCACCCACTCGCCGTTTTTCTTTTCGTAGCTTTTGGAGAGAATCCATTTACCCACCAACTGTTCAGTCAGTGTCTTTTGGCTTTCGTCCATGCGGGCGAACGTCCATCGGAACTCCCCCTTCATTATTTCGCCTGTTTCCGAGTCACGAGCTTCGTTGTGCCCCATAACAAGCGATGTCGCGTCCAGACCAAGCACATCGACGGTCATCGTGCCGAGCGTCAGTTTGCCCGTCGCTTCGTCCACTTTCCATTCGCCCAAGTTGAGCTTCGTATAGCCATCTGGAGCTGTAAACGCACTCAGCGCCGTGCCGTCCGTGAGGATGGTATAGATGTGTCCCTCACCTTCGGGAATGGGATCTTCCACCCACTTGCCGTCCTGTTTCTTTTGACTCTTCTCCATGTTCCACTTGCCGATAACGTTCTCAGCGATGGGCCTTAGGATGCCGGTTTCGCTGTCTTTGTCATTGCTATCTTTACAGCCTGTAAAGGCAGTCATTGCCGCAAGGCAGCAGGCTGTCAGAAAAATGCTATTCAGGGTCAAAAAATTCTTCATCATCTTTATTCTATTTCAATTTTATGGTTGTTATTTGTGCCACCGGCGGGAGCGACCCCGCCCGATGCACCTTTTATATTATATTATAGGTATTTCTCCATGCCTGACGCTTTTCGCATGGCGGTGGCTGTATGTCATTCCATTTCTGCGTCACCGGTATATTCGTTACCTCCTGCCCAGTCTGTGATGGTAGCTCCGCTTACTTCCAGTTCGGTTTTCTTCACTGTAATGGTATAGCTGTAGGATGTTCCGGCTGCAAGAGCGGGATTGATGTCTGTGCGGTTGACATAAGTCTGTCCGTCGATAACAGCCTTGAATGTAAGAGCACTACCCAAACTCTGCGGATAAAGGATGGAGGTAAAGGTTACCTGTTCCGTTTCTCCGTCAGTTTTCAAACTGTTCGTGGTAAGCGACCAGTCGTCGCTTACTTGTCCTTCTGCATTGGCTGCCGCTTTCCCGTTTTTCACATCGAATGTACCTTCGTGCTTCAATCCGCTCAGGCTATATGTTCCGCTTGTCACCTGTCCGGCTGTAAAGCCGTCCTGTGCAGAAGTCTTTACGATGATGACAAGGCGTGTCATCTTGTGGGCGAAGGAGTTTCCTTCTTTGAACTCCGCCGTCGGATTACTGCGTGAAGCGGTCGCTCCCGAAGCATAAATGTAATCGAAAGCCTTTTGCTTGTCACGGGTGGACTGGTCGGCTGTAGAGCCGGAAATCACGCCATCCGTACCGGGCAGGGCATTGGCTGCCGAAGCCTGATAAGGAGCGTATGCGGCGAATGTAACCGTTTCACTCGCATCCTGAAAAAAGATGCCTTGCCCTTCGGGAGCGGTAAAGTTGGCGGCTGAAGCTGTGTTTGCCGTAGTGGTGTACTTTACATTCTTATAAAGCTCTTCCATGTTACTGGTCTGTGCTTCCGTCACCATTACTCCGATGGCATCCTGTTCCCATTGGTTATTGATGGCACGTGTTTCAGGAGTGTTCACTCCGGCAGAAATGCGTGCTTCTATCGGACCGCTTGCCAAATTCTCATCGTCTTTGTTACAAGCTGCCAATGCCAGAACAGTGGCAGCAAAAAGGAAATATTTCTTCATATTTGTCAGTTATATTGTTGTCAATCTGTTATACAATCATTCTGTCGTTACTGGGCATCTATATTTCCACCGTCCACTTCCTCCCACGGAGCGATGGTACAGCCTTCCACCGTGATGCCTGTCTTGTTCAACACGATGCCCATGTTGTACTGGCGACCTGCCACCCATTCGTTTTTGGCTTCCTCGTCTATCTCTGCATTAGCCCCGGTAAAATCAAGATTTGCCGTAAACGACTGCTTATCGGTCAGCTCTGCGGTAAACGGCAAAGCCGCCTCGAATGTCTGCGGGAAGAGTATCAGGGTGTAGGAAACCGTCTGCTTTGTATCGTCATACTTGAATGGGGCGTTATACACTGCATTTTCCGTATTGCCGGCAAACTCCCACATCACGCTCTCGTTTCCGGTTGCTTCTGCCGTTCCCGTTGCTGTATTGAACGAGCCTCCGTGCTTGAAGCCGTCCAGTGTCAACACGGCGGCTTTGACTTCTTCATAGCTCACGTCAGCACCGCATTTGACAGTAAGCACCACTTTCGCCATCTTGTGGGCGAAAGTGAAAGCCACGTCCGGGTGTTCCTTGCTTCCCTTTGCCTGTGCCCAGAGGAAATCGAATTTATTCTGTTCCTTCTGTCCCCATGTGTCGGCAGTGATGGTCGTACCGTCTTTCAGGTCATTCCACGGATAGTAGGCGGTGAAAGTCACTTCCTCGTCCGTCTGGTAATAGATTTTCCCACCTTTCGGGCTGAAGTTCCCGTTGCTTCCCGATGTGAAATAACATACGTTGGTGTACTGCACCTCGCCGCTCTTTCCGCTGATGCCTATTTCATCGTCCGCCTCCCACACGGTATTATAGACCCGTGTGACCGGTCCGGCAATGGTGGCGCTGAAGTGCGCCATGTCCTGCGCAGTTTCCCTGTCGGGCACTGTTTCTTCGTTGTTACAAGCCGCCAGCATAAGAGTGCTGACTGCGGCTGCAATCATTTTACTCTTTACATTCATTTTTTCTCATTTTTTACTTTTGTTTGGTTTATACTCAAATACCTGTCAATTCGCATCTGTATCTCCTCCGGAAACGGTTTTCCAGTCCTCTATCGTACCGCTGAAATGCCCGTCCTGCGGGGCTTCCACCGTGCCGGTCAATTCAATCGGGTCCATTTCGGCGTTCAAATCCTTCAGATAGTCCGTCAGGTCGGACACGATGGTCTGCACGTAGCCGTCCGCCATTGTTACGCTGACGGTCAGCAGTTGGCGTTGCTGCGGATTCACGCCCACCACGCGGCAGCGCATTTCCAGCCTGCCTTCGCTGTAGGCACGTTTTTTGCTTCCTGCCTGTTGTTTTATATCCAGCGTTACGGTGGCGTTCTCATTGCCTGTCACTCCCGTTTGCAAGTCCACCGAAGCCGCCATACCGACCAACGCTCCCTTGCTATGCCCCAACACATAGATTCCGGAGATCCGTTTGTCCTTGCTTAAATAATCGATCCAGCCTCGTGCGTCCTTGATCCCGTCCTCGAAACGCATGGAATACTCATCCTTTCCGGCCGAGGCACTCGAAGCGATACCCCGCTTATCATAACGCAGGGAAGCAATCCCCTTCCCTGCCAGCCCTTCCGCCAAATATCTCAAGGAATTATTCTTACCCGGCAAGGCGGCAGAGTTCCCGTCCATATCCGTAGGGCCGGAGCCGGGGATGATCAATACCACAGGATAACCGGACTCCTGATTGGGAGTTACCATCTTCCCTTTTAATGCCCCGGTAGACGTATTCAACACCACCGGACGCTCGTTCAACCGTACAGGCAACTGGGGCAGACCAGACAAGGATACGAGAAGAAAGCAAACGAAAGCTATCAGTTTCTTTTTCATAACGGAATCAATTTATATACTTAAAGCACACATGAGACATACAATCTCAGTATTCGCCAAATGTAACTAAAAAAGGGGAAAACCTCTCGGCCTTCCCCCTTCTTTATCTAAACATCTTTATAGGAAATTAATAACCCGAATTCTGTTTCAAGTTCGGATTCTTATCCATGCTTGTTTGAGGAATCGGCAAGTAACGGTTACGAGAAGAGAACTGGCGAGTCTCAATAACAGCCGTACCCGTGATTTCCGCACGTTTAGTAGGCTCAGACTCCCCATAATTAATCGTTCCTGTAACACGTAACAAATCACCATTCATGACTTTCTCGGCAAGCATCTTTCCATCTTCCTGCCAACGGACGATGTCCGCACGGCGCAAGCCTTCGCCGGCCAACTCTACCGTACGCTCACGACGGATCAATTCACGAAGTTTATCCTTCGTCCCATATTTAGCCTTATCCACTTCCCCCATTCCTACACGCTGGCGGATCTGGTTCAAATAACCATAGATCTCATCAGAAGGACCGCTCAGCTCATTCGCGGCCTCCGCATACGTCAATAGAACCTCCGCATAACGGAATACGATCGGACAAGCTCCCGAACTCCAAACATCTCCATATTGATCCATCGGATCCAAGTATTTCGCCCAAGTCAAAGCACTCTTGGAAGCATTATCTGTATAAGTCGGGAAGTTCTTGTTGACAGTACCATCTTGAAGTTTCTCATCCAAAGTATTCAAGACATCACCTCTCCAGTCACGTCCCGGATATAAAATGGTCATAGCCATACGAGGGTCGCGATTCGCGAACGGATGCTTCGCATCATAAGTCTTCGACTCTTCTTTCGTCAATCCATCAGACATTTCATACATATCCACCAAATTCTGGGTCGGGACGATAGAAGACCAACCTTGGTCAACATTATTATACATTTGCCCGATGGTTCCCAATCCATCCAACGTCTCAATATTCTGATCCGCTAGGATTATCTCTTTAGAATCCACTCCCGATACCTTAAAAAGATTCGTATAATCCGGATCCAACTCATACTGCTTCAAATCAATGATTGCCTTAGCTGCGTCTTTTGCCTTTTGCCAATCACCATAATACAAAGCCTCACGCATCTTGATAGCTAAAACAGCACCTTTAGCGATATAGCCACGAGCCTCCGGAGCCTCCGCGATCCCAGCTAAGGCCTCGTCTAAATCCTTAGCTATATAATCGCGTACCTCTTGTTCCGTATTACGTTCTACTTTAGCCTCGTCCGCACTTGAATAAGAACTAATAATAGGCACACCACCATACCACCAATTCATCAAGAAATACTTATAAGCACGGATCGCTTTAGCTTGAGCCACATAATTAGCTTTTACAGCGTCACTAGAAAACGTCACCTTGTCTACATTCTCCAAGAATGTATTCGCCTTACGAATCGACTTGTAATCATAAAGGATCTGCCCAGGATTAGAACTAGACAATGACCCATCCCCCCACGGGCGGAATCCTTCCCAAGGGAAATTATTATAGCCTATATCTGAGCCACAATCCAGATAAAGCAACGTATTTCCATCTAGCAAATCCTTATAACAGCCTACTATGAAGCCCTTCGCATCCGCCTCTGTCTGCCATGTGGTAGAAGGAGCCAACTGATCCTTAGGCACCGTATCCAGAAAATCTGAACACGAAGTAGATAACGCAGCCATACCGGCCGCCAACATATATATTGATAATCGTTTCATAAAATCTTCTATTTAAATGGTCTTAACTAATTAGAATGTCACATTTACGCCAAAAGAATTTGTCATCACTAATGGGTAGCTAGACAAACGGGAACTAACCGTCTCCGGGTCTACGTTCAATGGCATAGAATCTATCGTAAACAAATTCTCCGCAGAATAATAAACACGTACATTCGACAAACCGATAGCGTTCAGCACACTCTTTGGAAGCGTATATCCCAATTGCAATGTCTTCAGACGCAGGTAACTGGTATTAATTACCCAGAAATCAGACATCACGTTAGAAGCCTCACTCGGAGATTTTCTAGACTCCGCTACACGCGGCATACTTGCATTGGTATTTTCCGGTGTCCAGCTATCCAGCCATGCAGTAGAAGGATGTCCGGCACTACCCGAGAACTCACCAAACGCTTCTTTCGTAAACGCACGGCCTACATTAGCCGCACCGGTGAAGTTCAAAGTCAAGTCAAATGCTTTATAGCCTACATTCAAGTTCAAACCAAATGTAACAACTGGATTGATAGTCTTAGACAATACACGGTCATCCGCATCCAGCTTTCCATCTCCATTCGTATCTACATAACGTAAATCACCGGCTTGGAAATCCTGTCCGAACGGGTAGCCGTCTTTTCCTTTATAGGTATCCATCCATTGTTGTGCCTCCGCGTCAGATTGGAAAAAGCCATCAGCCTTATATACATAGTAAGAATCGATTGGCTTTCCAACAAAACGCCACAAATCACCGTCATCAGGATTTGTCATACGGTCTACACCTCCTAAATCCTCGATCTTGTTCTTATTATAGGCCATATTTCCCATCACATTCAATGACCAGTCATTCCACTTATTGTTATAACCTAGCTGTACCTCGACACCTCGGTTACGCATAGAACCCACGTTGTCGAAATAAGGATCCAAGCCAAACTCAGTCGGGACCGGTACCTCCATGATGATATCCGTAGTCTTGCGATCATAGTAATCAAACGTGAAAGTCACATGATTAATAATCGCATCCAAGCCAATACCCCAAGTCGTAGATTTCTCCCATGACAAATCCTCGATACGATAGGCTTTCTGGTAATATCCCGTCGTCAAGTTGCCTCCCATAGGATAATTGCCATCCAAATTATAAGTCTGCATCCAAGGATAATATTGGTTCTCCCAAGGATTCGATTTATTCAAGGCGTCTTGATTACCTAACATACCCCAAGAAGCACGAATCTTCAAACTGCTCAACCAATCATGCGTACTTTCCATAAACTCCTCCTCGCTGATACGCCAAGCACCGGAGAAAGAAGGGAAATATCCCCAACGATGTCCCGGAGCAAAACGAGAGGAAGCATCCGCACGGAAGTTTGCCTCTAATAAATATTTTCCCGCAAAATCATA
>OGQT01001284.1_pt1 | contig 20526 bp, 17 predicted proteins | sample 1553261 | NCBI WGS metagenome assembly OGQT01 (sample SAMEA2579992, study PRJEB22360) | human gut metagenome | biome: human gut; feature: human-associated habitat; material: faeces | place: Denmark | collected 2008/2010
CGCTCCGTCAAGGAACTGTTCGCCATCATCGAGAGAGTGCATGAAGCCGGAGCCTCGATAAAGTCTCTACGTGAGACATGGCTCGACACCACAACACCGCAGGGCAACCTGCTCTTCACAATCTTCGCCGGACTCTCCCAGTTCGAGAGAGACCTCATAAGGCAGCGCACCAAGGCCGGACTTGAGGCGGCAAGGGCTCGGGGTCGCAACGGAGGTCGTCCCAAAGCATCCTCCGGCAAGATAGAGACAGCACTGAAGATGTATGACTCAAAGCTGCACACCATAGCCGATATAACCGATGCTACAGGAATAAGCCGCGCCACTCTCTACCGGGCTATCGAAGAACGCAAGGGGAATAAATCAATAAACAACTAAACAAATATTTATTGACACACATCACATCTTCATGCCACGCCTCGGAGTGTCCGGTTTCTGCCGACGCTGCTCTTCCTCCTGTCTCCTCTTCAGACCGAGGGCTTCCGTTACCTTAGCCCATATCTGCTTGAAGAAGTCTGCTATCCGCATCCCGCACATCGAGATAAAAGAGTCCTTCCCCCGGTTCTCCATCCTTACATCGACCTCCTGATAAAAATCCTCCGGTATTTCCCTGCCGTTGGAAGGGTCAGTCCATTTGCGGGGAGCGAATCTCAATGTCTCCCCACCGAGTATCTTGTCTTGCCAGTCTGGTCTATGTATCCCTATAGAAACAAGCTCCTCCAGCAGCCTCGCCTCCAAAGGATGCCTCCGGGCAAGTGCCGACTGCGAAAACGAAACGGTATCCTTCAGACGCTCCATGCCAGCTTCCGCCTTCTCCCTTGCTTTCCTCTCTTTCTCGGTCTCCTTCCTTTCCTTCTGAATCTCGGTGTCCTTGCTTGATACGAGCAGCTTGAGGCCGGCATTCTCCTTCGCCAGCTTCTCGACATCCTTCTTCGCCCAGAAACTTATCGACGCACTATTGATACGTTCAAGAGCCTCCGACTCTATCCTCGCCACCTCGCTTTCCCTGCTGTCATACGACGCCAGCAGCCTGTCGGCTGAAAGCTCGACACCCTCAAGATACTCGTTGGCGGTGAACAGTGTGTCGAACCTACCCTGTTCCTTTTCAATCCTGGGCCTGAGTTCATCAAGCTCCCTCTGTTGACGGGCTATCTCACGGTTCTTCTCCGCAATCTCGGATTCCTTGACGGTTATCACATCCTCCTTCTGCCGGATAACCTTGTCCCGGCTCTCGATCTCCGCATCCTTGCCGTCCAAAAGTTGCTCCACCTTGGCAAGCTCGGCAAGAACCTCGTCAAGCCGGGCGTGCATCTCCTCGCAATGCTCCTTATAATACTGTGCAAGCTCCTTGTGCCTCGCCGGACTGCCCTCCTCGCCACGGCGAAGTCCGAACTGCTCCATAGCCTCCGCATATTCCGTCTGTCTGCGCTTGAGTCCGGATTTTGTCATTATGTCGTCGGCGCACAGCCGCAGTGTCGATGCGTCAGCCTTCTTCTTGTAACGTCTCTTCTTTTTCGGTGCCTCCGTACCTTCGGTGGCAGCTTTCTCCTTGTCTTTGGCGAGCCGCTTTTTGGTGGTCGCCTGTTTCTTGCTCTCGCCCCGGACTACCGGGACAAGCGACACATGAAGGTGCGGGGTCTCCTCGTCCATGTGAAGAACCGCGCTCACGATGTTCTCCTTGCCGTGTTCCCTCTGCGCCCATTTCACGGATTCACGGCACCAGTCCATCAGCCTTCCCTCAGCGATAATCTCCGCCATAGCCTCCGGCGAAGCACTCAGCCGGATCTCGATGCAGCACACCTGGTCTTTCCGGATCTTACGCTCGTATTCGTTGCCGTCCTTGTCCGTCTGATGCTTGACGGCCATGAGACGCTTCTCGATGGCGGCTGTGCGTCCGATCTTACCGGCTTCCGGAATAAACTCCCGGTTATGCTTTGTAAGGTCGGAACGCTTGATGTTGTAGGGTACGTGCTCCGAGCCGTCAGCCTTCTTCCTCTCGATGTGGGTCGTGTAGGAGACAGGAGGCCCGTAGCACTTGTCGTAATGGCAGACAACGTAATTGCTCATGTCGGGGATATATGGTTTTATGGACAAATGTACTTAAGTATATGTTTACATGTTCATCTGTCCGTTCTGATTGCTTGATTGCTGTTCATACGTATGAATGACTGAACGTACAGTCCTGCAATCAATCAAACATCTGACTGATCAATCGATCAACCAATCGAATGAATGAATGATTAAATGATTGTTCATTCAATCATTCGAACATACGTTTGAATGTTCATTTGAACGTTTGATCAAACACACATTCAAACGGCAAGACAGATTCCGGATGTCTCCGGATACGGCCGGGAAGGGATGCAAGGGGAACGGCGGCCGCGGAGCGGTTCCCCTTGCCGGAGGGTGCAGGGAGAGGGTCAATCCCTGCTCAGGGGTGCCGGGGGCTGAAAGCCCTTGGCCGTGGGTCCGGGAAGGGTCATCCCGGCGGTGGGGTTCAAAGGGGAGAGGCCACTTCCCTTGTGAGGGTTGTAGGGGGCAAAGCCCCATGCCTTAATAGGGCTAAATGTAGCGTCCCAACGGAGTGGATGCGGTGGCGTAGCCAATATTTTGCCCTATTAAGCTATGGCAAATTTTTCAAATTTGCTCTTTTGCGCAAGCGGTGGCACTGCACCTATAACACCGGTACACCGGGATTTGTTTGGCAACGGATTCATATCCTCCTGTCATTCGGCACCGTCTGAAGGCTCGGTCTTTGACTCGTCCCACCAGCGGTGGACTGTCGGTCTCGTCAGTCCGGTCTCACGGGCGCACAGAGATTTGTTCCTGCAACCGGGATGCTGCTCCTGCCATTCTCTAACAATAGTAGCAAACGGACTGTCTTCTTTTGTCGCCTTCTTACGACCATTTCCATCTCTCCAAGAATTCTTTCCTTGCTCCTCACATGAAATGTCCCTATTTGATCTTGCTCTCCTCAAGTGCATCGGCTGTTCTCTGCCATTCCTCTTATTCCTCTCGATACGGATTCCTGTCGTTGTCTCGATAACCCTTAACGGCCACTTACAATACTGCTCGTCATAAGCTCTCATAGCATCCTTCACATCATCCTCTGAAAATGGATTGTCAACTGTCTCTGTCTTGCGGTCGAAAGACGGGACCAAGGCAAGAGCATCGTTAAGAACCTCCTCACGTGATATGCCGCACTTGACGGCATACACCACCAACGTAAGCACACACCAATAGCGGTGATGAACCGTCACCTCGCTGCCGTCCCTCAACTTTGCAAGCCACCAGTCGTAAAGCCCACGGTTGATGTTCCATTTCTTCCCGACACGGTTTCGACCGATCACACGTGAGGCGTACCACTCCGGCCAACGCTTCCTCGCCTCCTCCAAAGTAACCCTTGCCGGATTATGAGGATGCCTCTCTTTGAGCTGCCCAATCTCATCGTCAGATAGTTTGTATATGCCCAGAAAACCGTTCAACTCATCCAAAGTATGCAACGGTGCAGTACGGTTCCAAAACGCCCTTATAGGCTTACCGAACTTCGTCTTAGTCCCTGGCAAACGAAATCCCTGAACAACGCTCTGCACCTGCGGAGTATCGAGCTTCGACACAAGCCACACAATCTTGGTCAATCCAGCCTTCATCTTGTTCAACGCATTTAGCCGAGTCTCATACATCCCGACAGGACTCTCAAGCAAGTAATACACATGAACGCCATGCCCCGAATTGACTATGATGTTAGCCACAGGATAGACCCCAGTAGTCATGCCTCTCAACAACGCCCTGACCTCATGAATACTCACACCATCCAAATCTATAGCAAAAGCATAAAGATAACGAGCGTTCCGGTAAGAATTTGTTCTCCCAACATAGGTGACAGGGGACATGATCGCAAACTCCCGGTTCTCCAAAAACGTCAACGTTTCTTCATCATCAAGAAGCATCAACCGGTGTCTCGCCTTACCACCATCCTTGTAAAATATAACCGGATTATACCTCCACATACGGTAACCACTGTAATCAATCTGAGGGGAGGACAACTGAAGTGTAGCTTCGCCTTCCCTGACTGTTCGCTTGCTCCTCATCTTCTGACTTAGCCAAAGCCGATACTCCCGACTCTGAATCTCCTCAAAAGGAACAACGACCTCACCATTCCCCAAAGCCTTCCTCTCAAACACCGTATCCACAAACTCACCAACCTCAAGCTCTACCAAATCAAAGTGCTCGTTCTCCAACAAATATACAGACTTCCCCTCAAATTCCCGCTCAAGCTCCTCAACAGAAACACGATTCAACTTAGCCTTCAGAACATCCAAAGACCATATAAATTTATTAAACTGCTCATCAGTCAACGAGTCAAAATCAAAACCATCTATACCCATAATCGAAAATTTTGAACAGTAAGGCGCTCGTTCCTCGCGCCACCACAAGGGGGGCGTATATTATCAATATATTTTCTTTTACACTTTTGACAAAATTAGCACTTTTTTTCAAGACCACCAAATCAACCCGCAAACAAGGGTCGAAAGAATAAACCTTCCGACCCTTGTTATATTGTTTTATTGTAATATTTATATATTGTTTTAACTATTGCTTTATTTATTGTCGGACTTTCCTGCAAGGTATTCCCTTAAAGCGGCAATTACGATCTCCTTCTGTGTGGTGCGCTCAACTACCGCAAGCATTCTCACCTCCTGAATCAAAGGGTCAGGGAGTCTGAACGTGACGTTTACCTCAAGTTCTTCTCCCCCGACTTTGGGTCTGCCCGGTTTGCGTTTGTCAATGACTTCCGTGTCGGAGTTCATCCCTTCCTGTGGTTTATCTGAGGAATTAGGAGCTGAGAAATTTTCCGGTTCTCCCTCCTTACTCAATCCGGTCACTGTCCCAAGCAACCCGGACGTCAGTGTCTTTCTTGCCATAAATATTGTTCTATTGTAATATTTATATACTTTATTATTTTAATATTTTTATATTGTTTGGCTATCAATCTCCATTGCCAATGCCATGTAGTCGGCTGCGGCATTGGAATCCGGAGCATAGTCCAGAACACTCTGCCGATAGGTGGGAGCCTCGGCTGCGGCAACACAGGTTCTAACGAAGGTTTTGAAAATCTTGTCCCCGTACTTTCCCCGGATGGCGTCAATCACGGCATTGTCGAGTTTGCGGCGGTTGTACTTGGCTATGATTATACCCGACACATGAAGCCCCCGGTTTATGCTACGTGCGATGTCCCCGATCATCTCGTCGAGCATCACAAGACCACGCAGCGGAAGGGTCTCGGCACAGATGGAGATGATGACGCTCTGGGCTGCAGTAAGAGCGTTAATCGTCACAAGACCGAGAGCCGGAGGCGTGTCTATGATTATATAGTCATAGGCATCCTTAAGACCGTCGAGGATATCCCGTAGAATCTGTTCCCGGGCGATTCTGTTGCTGAACACCATGTCCGCCCCGGCAAGATCTATATGAGAAGGAATCAGGTCAAGGTTGTCACCTATATGCATTATAGGAGCCGGTGCGCCCTTCATGGCATCATAGATGGAAACCTCAATCTTGCTCTCGTCGGTGAAGCTGCTCGTGAGATTGGCCTGTGGATCTACATCTACAAGCAGGACCCTGCGTCCCATCTTGGCAAGAGCCGCCGCCACGTTGACGCAGCTTGTTGTCTTTGCGACACCACCCTTGTGGTTCGCCACCGCTATTATTCTTGCCATGTTCCGTCAGTCAGTCTGTCAAGTTCCTCTACTGCCTCCGACCGGGCAATGACCTTACGGAGTATCATACACACGTTGTCTTCAAGGGTGGCTCCAAGCCTCTGCAACTGGCGCAGGTGGTGTTCAAGAGCCTCCCTCGCCTCCTGTGGGCGAATCTCGTTCTCCTCGATTCGTCTTTTCAAGACGGATATTCTATTGTTATCCATAATTATTGTTTAATTTATTTGTTGTTTTATTTTTATATTGTTTTATTGTTGCAAAGATAGTGATTATCTATTGTCCGGCAAAATAAAACCGGAGAAAAATGAGAAATACCCTTTTGTGTTGTGCCAGTTCGTTTCCGCAGACCTATCTTTGCACCATAATTAAATATATATCCTAATGGACAGATATAACAGAAATCGAATTTATGTAAGCGAAGAAGAGCAGGAGAAGGTTCGTGAGACCCGCATATTGCTCGGCGGAGCCGGCATCGGCAGCATCATTGCCGAGTGCGCCCTGCGCTTCGGCTTCGAGAATATTGTGATTGTGGACGGTGACAGGGTGGAGCTATCTAATCTCAACCGTCAGAACTATGTCAAGAGCGACATCGGGAAATCCAAAGCGGAGTGCCTCGCCAAGAGACTGCTGAGGATAAACCCTAAGGCCAATATACAATACCATGACACGTTCATTGACAAGGGCAATGTGAAAGAACTGCTCGAAGGGGTTGACATTGCCATCAATGCCCTTGACTTCAAGAGCGACATTCCTTTTGTCTTCGATGACCTATGTTCCAAAAGAAAGATTCCTGTCCTGCATCCATATAATTTCGGATGGGGTGCCTTCCTCACAATCGTGAAGCCAGGAGGATACCAGCTCACGGAGGTGTCACCTTCATATAAGGGATTCGAGGTAAAAATGGCGGATTTCGTCGCCCGGTACTGCACGTTCTGGAACATGCCGAACAGGTGGCTCGATGATGTGATCGAGACATACCGTAATGAGCCGGGGGAACTTCCTCCCCCACAGCTTTCAGTCGCATCGTGGATTGTGGCCGGACACTGCGTGAACGCAATGTTTGACATCATCACCGGTAAGGAAGTTAAGTATTTTCCTAAGTTCTATTTTTCATCGCTGCGCTGCGATCCGGCATAAACAGGTCAGATCAACTGGTGGTTCTGGGCGTAGGCCACGGCTTCCGCTATATTCCTTACATTCAATTTCTGAAATATACTGCGCTTGCAGGCCTTGACGGTATCGACCGACTTGCATATATTGTCGGCGATATCGTTCATCGTGTATCCCTGTGTCGAAAGGGAAAGCACCTCACGCTCGTTGTCCGTCAGCATTATCTCCTTACACTTCTCCCACTTGTGGTCATACAAGGAGTATTGGTAGAACATACCGGAATTTGGCTTCTTCATGATGACATTCCCCGGCTCGTTACCCGCCGCAAGGGAGATTGTGCATATCGCCAGCCATATCCTGCCGTCCTTTGTCAGAATGAGCGGAGTCAGCTTGTGGTTGACAAGGCGTTTTCGCTTTCCTCTCATTATGTGGAAGTCGTAGGATATCGTATAGTCCTTCCTCTCTCCTATGGGAAGCGTGTTGAATAGCTTGAATCCCTTGTTGTTTATCTCCACCAGCATCTTCAGGTCTTCCGGCGGCACATAATCTATATAGAACCTGTATCCGAAATCCTTTATCTTCTCTGCCTCGCCGCCACAGAGACGGGCTATGTTGTTGGAAACATATAAAAATCCCTTCTTGAAGTAGTCTATGATATAGACACACTGGTACGTGCTGCGCTCGAATGCCCGCGCAGCCTCTATTATGAGTCCGGTCTTCTCATAGTCGGACTCGTTGACGCTCTCCACCGAGTTCTGCAGTGAAAAGAAGTCTCCTGTCTTTATATTTAACTCCATAACGTCGGGTCTTTTTATCGGTGCAAAATTAATAAAATCCAGCCATACAAAGAATAACTTACTACACAAAAGGGTAATTTTAAAGAGAGAAAACATTGAAATACCCTTTTGTGTCACGCTCGGGAGACGGTCTCCTTATAGTTTTGCGAAAAATTTCAAAACCGTCTCAACTATGGAAAAAGTAATTTGGTCATGCAATGACTATTCTATCTTAAGAGTCGGTACCGACCGACTTCATGACATCGCCAGATTCGTGGTTACACAGAACTATAACCATCATTCATCTGAACCGATCCCGGACACGGCACGGCAGGAGATCGAGGACATATACCGGGAGGAGCTTTCCTACTCCAGAAACTCGGCTTGCTTCATCGTCCGGGACAGGGAAGGCAGAATGGTAGGCAGCATAAGGGTGTTCAGATGGGACAAGCAGACACCCACACCCATGCATAAGATTTTCCACATATCCCCATTGGAGAAGGTAGGGGACACACCGAGAACCTCCTTCTGGCACATTGGACGATTCGCCATTGATTCCACCTCCGGCTTCTCAACCGTCACATTGTTTAAGCAGCTAATGACTCTCGCCGTGACTCCCATACTTCGGGAGGACGACAGCTATATGATAGCGGAGACCGACAGCCACCTTCTCAGGGTCATGAACGCCCTCGGCATCGAGACCCGGCAAATAGGAAATCCGCTCATTTACCTTGCATCCGAGACAATCCCTGTGTGTTCAAACAAACAAGGTCTAACCAAGTTCTACCAAAGGTGTTATCCGCTTCTTGCCGCATCATAGTCCACATTAGCCATACTACACAAAAGTGTATAAATGACCTTAAAATCAAACAAATACCCTTTTGTGTAATTATAGAGCCTACAACTCCAACTAACTTTGCACTAAAATAATTCGACAGAATATGGAAAAAATAATTTCTCTTACTATTATGCTTATTGCTTGGGGATCCGCCGCCATAGCACATAATATAACAGGGAAAGTCGTGGATGAAAACAATTCACCTCTCGACTTCGTGAACGTCGTGCTTCTCAATGCCGATTCTACCTACATTGCCGGCACAGTTACTGATGAAAATGGCGAATTCCTTTTCGATAACGCGCAGGGCAATCCGAGATTCGTAAGGTTTTCATCAATTGCTTATACAACTAAAACCATAGATGTTACGGGAAATAGAAATCTTGGAGTTATTCAGTTAGAGCCTGAAAGCGTCATGCTCGGAGAGGTAGTTGTAAAATCCAACCGCCCTGTTACCGCTATCAAAGGTGATGCTCTTGTTACCAATGTGGCTGGATCGCAACTCGAACACGCCGGTACTGCCAATGATGTGCTTACACAAGTGCCTATGGTACTTGGTCGTGATGGTAATTTCGAGGTATTCGGCAAAGGTTCTCCGGCTATTTATATAAATGGCCGGGAGGTACAAGACCTCACCCAACTTTCGCAGTTAAATTCAGCCGACATCAAAAATGTTGAAGTTATAACCAATCCCGGAGCCAAATACGATGCCTCGGTCAAATCGGTAATCCGTATCCGGACAAAACGCCCTCAAGGAGATGGCTTTAGTGGAACGCTCCGCGCTCAAGGCGTTATGCAAAAGTATTTCCGTACTGTCGATCAGGCTAATTTCAAATTTAGAACCGGCGGATTGGAATTGTTCGGTAATTTCGGATATATAGGCGGCAAATTCCAGAGCAGCAATAAGGTTGATATGTTGACTCAATCCACAACCGTGTGGAATCAATTTCTCACACAAGACGGCTCCATGAAAACAAATGAGTTTTTCGGAAAGACTGGTTTCTCGTATATGTTTAACGAGAATCATTCAATAGGAGCATATTATTCCAATGGATTCACAAAACAAAAATCGGAACATACAGGAATAAGTCGTGTGTTGGCTGACGGACAGCCATACGACAATCTCTCAATGTATGGTCGCAGTAATAACAATACGCTTCCAAAACATCACGCTAATCTATACTACACTGGCGAAATCGGAAAATTAGGCATTGACTTCAACATGGATTACATGTGGCGAAAAAATCGCAATTCCATGTTTAACGATGAAACAAGCGACACGCAGGACAATTCGCTTGTAAATTCTATCGGAGTAAGCAGAAGCCGCATGTTGGCTGAAAAACTTGTATTCAGCTATCCTTTTTGGAAAGGTGGCATTGAGTTTGGAGAGGAATATACGTCATCGCGTTTCTCGTCTGAATACAATACTGATGCCGCTTTTGTCGGCAACGCCGATTCCAAGGTTGACGAAAACAATATTGCTGGATTTGTGGAAATCGGCCAGACTTTCGGACAATTCAATATAGGCGTTGGATTGCGATATGAGCATGTAAAATTTGAATATCTCGAAAACGGACAGAAAAAGGAAGATCAGAGCAGAACCTATAATAATCTGTTTCCCTCGCTCTCTCTGTCAACAATGATAAAAAACGTGCAGCTGTCAATGAGCTATACGCATAAGACCCAACGTCCAAGCTATGCAGACCTTGACGGTACAGTGGATTATATCAATCGCTTTACTCTCGAAGGAGGAAATCCGTTCCTAAAACCGGAAAAAATACATTCTGTTGAGCTTATGGGAGCATGGCGCCAGTTCTTTGGACAAATAACCTACACCTATAAGAAAGACCCGATAATGAACACCACCTATCCGTATGCGGATAATGCCGAGATCAAACTTATAACGATGGCAAATTTTCCCAAGATACAGAATCTTCAGGCATTTGTCGGCGCACAGTTCAAGGTTGGTGTATGGCAGCCGAAAGTAAATGTCGGTATTATGAAACAATGGCTTTCCATAGATTATGCCGATGGTCGTAAGAACCTGAACCATCCCATAGGACTCGTTCAATTCCAAAACGCCATACATCTTCCTTATGATATCTGGCTGAACGTGGATATGCAGTGGATGAGCGGCGGTAACAATGACAACACGAAGCAATCTTCATCATCATACTTCAATGCCAAACTCTATAAAGCATTCTTCAATAATCGGTTTAGTGTAACTATGGAAGCCAACGACATCTTTAATAAGAGTAACCGTGATGCCTCGTTGTTGAACAAGGATGTAACCATACATAAGTTCAATACGACAAATAACCGCACCTTCATGCTGACCTTGCAATACACCTTTAATTCTTCCCGCGACAGATATAAAGGACAAGGTGCCGGAACAAATGAGATAAACCGATTCTAATAAATCCCAATAACATGAAACCGTTTATAATTTCATTCATTCTTTCTCTTGTTTGCGGAATAGCATACGCAAAGCCGCACTGTCAGGGATTCAACAACTACGACAACAAAGTCACTATCGTCTTTACTGATGATAAGGCCGGTAGCCAGTACGAGGTTTCGGATGTAAAACTCGTTACCTACGGGAAAGAATACTCTGCCACTTCTGTAACTACAACCGTCAAAGATGGTACAGCGACGGTAATACTTGTCTTTCCCCATATCACCCAATTCTCTAATCCGAAAGTAATTCTTAGGATTAACGGGAAGAATGCATCGTTTAAAGTATGTCAGTAAAAAATATATATAAAGCTCTAAAGCCCAATTTCATACAAAGAGGAATCCGAAAATCTTGAAAAGAGTAGGAAACAACAACATCTAATCTGCTCAAATCTTTATGGAGAACAAAAGTTTATCCAAATTGACAGAGACCTTAAGTCTGGAACATCTGAATGATGAGTGCATTGTTCTTGACGATGAAAAGGCCGATGATATTTATGGTGGCAAATTCGTTTGCTTTGGCAATTACAACAATTGCTCATTCGGCAACTGCGCCTAAGTATCAAATTCGTAAATGAAGGTATGTCAGCCATGTTTGCCAAACATACTGAACATAACAGTAATAGCTGACATACTTTCATTTTTACTAAAAAAACATTTATATGAACTACAAGAAATCAAAATATGTATTCCCGGTTGTAAGGAATCTCCCAAATGGAGCAATAGTTTGCCTCTTGTTTTCAGGGAGAACAGGCAAAAACATTTTTGTCTCTAATGACACCTTTCATAAAGTCGTAAATGATCAATTTGAATATCTGTCTCCTACTATTAGAGAGACGCTGATATCGAATAAGGTCTTAGTTCCTGCATCAGAAGATGAACTTCAGGAAATTAATAAAGAAAATAAAATGGCAATGTCTAACGACAAGAAGGATCGATTGTATATATCAATACAGCCTACTGCCTCTTGTCAACTTGCCTGTGATTATTGTGGGCAACGCCATTCCAAGAAATTTCTAGATGACCAACATATCGAAGCTATCATCAATAGGGTCGAGAATAAGTTGAATCAGGCAAAATTCAAGACACTTGAAATCGGTTGGTTTGGAGGAGAGCCTCTTTGTGCGCTAAAGAATATGAGCATACTTAACTCTCGGTTAAAGGCTCTTGCAAAAACTCATAACGTTCAATATCTCGGACACATTACCACAAATGGATATGCTTTGTCTCCGACCTTATATAAGAATTTGAAAGATTCCTTTAATATTAGAAGAATCGAGATAACTCTTGACGGAAGTAAAGAATACCATGATAAACGACGCTTCACCTGCAATGGGAAAGGTTCTTTTGATATGATATTTAACAATCTTGTAAATATCGTATCTTCTGAACACTATGACTTTAGTCAATGCCCTATAAGTGTAAGGTGCAATGTCGATGAAAGAAATGTAGAAGGAGTATTCCCTCTATTGAAATTGTTCGTAGAGAAGAATCTTCAACGAAAAATATTATTCTATACTACTGCTGTGGTATCATGGTCAAATAACGGTGCTGGCAGTGAAGAAGGGCGTATGTTATTAGGAGAGTATTCGACTAATCATATAGCTTATATGATTGAGAACGACTTTATCGTAGGTATTCTACCACATCGTGCAGCTCCATACAAATGTCTGGGAACAGATGAGTATGCAGAAATGTATGATGCCGATGGGAACATCTTCGATTGTTCTGAAACATCCTATTCGGATTATTACAATGAAAAAGGTTTCACACTAGGCAATGTACTTGAGAGTACATCAAGTACTAATATACGAAGCTGCCTGAAGGATGTACCTAAACGTCTTCTGAACAGCGAAATATCGCCATGTAATGATTGTAAGTTCTATCCTTTGTGTGGAGGATTATGTCCCTTAGCGCTGGTTGATGGAACCCCTCGTTGTCCATCCTTCGTCTATAACATAGAAGATCGTATCTTCCTTGATTTTATTGCAAAAAAGAGAGGATAGCCAAACTACATAATCATGAATTTAATTCAGTCTTACTTCAACAAAAATATAACCATTGATAATATCAATTATGCAGGGGGATATTTATCTCCCATAATTAATTGGTTATCCATGGCTTACAGTTGTCTTCTTTTAAAGCGATATAATCCTGAAGACCACTTGATTTTCTATGGGAATGAAACTATGGTTCATCTTTTTGAGAATCTATTCGAACTTCCATATGATGAATATCGAATAGTTGACTGTAAGGGTGACTACACAGATTGGTTTTACTGTTGGCCTAAAATCATAACATATGAGGCTCAAAAAGATCCTTTCATACATATTGACAATGATATTTTCATGTGGGATCATTTACCTCAAGAACTAAAAGATGCTCCATTGGTAGCACAACATTTGGAACGAGACTCCAAATTTTACATGGACGTGTATAATCAGATTGCAAAAGATCAAATTAAGATTCCTGATTATATCAAAACATGTTATGATGGGAATTTTATTAGTTCCTATAATGCTGGACTATTAGGAGGAAATGATTTGTCATTTTTTCACGAATACTTATCCGAGATTAAGAAATTCGTAGATAATAACGCCCCACAAATATCGTCTTCAGACAGAAGATTTCTTTACAATGTTGTTTTTGAACAATGGCTGTTCTTTGGAATGACAAAAAAACACAACAAGACAGTCAAAACATTCTATAGCCGTCCAATAACCGATTTTGACATGAAGGAAGCTCATGTGCCATTTCAAATCCTATCATTAGGAGAATTGAAATATCTTCATGTCATGGAATATAAGGATAACATAAGATGTAATCGGTTTATTGTTTATAAAATGCAGACCGATTTTCCACAAGAGTACGAAAGAATCCTCACTGTATGTCATAAATTAGGAGTTAAAAGTGGTATTAACTCCTTACTCTCAGACTGCGTTGACCAAGATGTTGAAGTATTTTCTCGTAGTAAAAAGCTCAAAGAATTGTTCAATATTTCTGATGAGAAGCTCTATGAAATAAAGCAATTTGAAGCAACTACAAGAGATTTATTAGTTAAATATAATCAACAACGAGATGTATATCTAAATCTTCAGAAGGAACACAATCGTTTAATAGACCGTTTCAGAAGGGGAGATGATAGGCTTAACGGACTCAAACTAACCCTAAGCCCATGTCTCAACTTATTGGAAGTTACTCCCTCTCTAGTAACTTTTCTTTTATACAATAAAAGAAAAGTTTCCCCTTCTGATAATGTTGTACTTCAGATATACAATCCCACCTTCAATAAGATTGATGAATTTATATGGCCTATACAGAAATTTCAATTATTGGAATCAATCATACATCAAGGCAATGCAGAGCAACTTCTCATAGGGAATGGTACGGACTGCAATCTAAATAAGATTTCAGTATTTCTAAAACAATGCCTATTTGATGGCATAATAACTTTTAGGGCATGAATATCATACAGACCTTCTATAGTTATGCGGATATTAAAAATCCCATACATGACAATGCAAGTTTCTTAACTCCAGACATGAACTGGAAAAGCATGGCCTTGAGTTGCATTTTATTAAAAAAACATTTTAAGGAGGTAACCCTATATTGCAATCAGCGCGTTAAAAACTTAATTATAGATCAGTTTCAAATTCCTTATGATCATGTTATTGAGATTCCAGACTTAATGGATGAATATCAGGGATGTAATCTTTGGGCACTTCCTAAAATTCATACATACTCGCTACAACAGGAGCCTTTTCTTCATGTAGATTGTGATTGGTTCATGTTTGAAAGATTATCAGATTCAATACTTGATTCCGATATAATCGGACAGAATATTGAGTATGATGATCAAATGTATAATCATCGCACTTTAGAAAAACTGATTTCAAACAAGTGCGATATCCCTTTATTTGTATTGAATGAATATGGTAAAGAACCAATACTTCGGGTAATCAACGCTGGAGTGCTAGGAGGTAATGATATTCACTTTATTCATAAATATATTCAAACCATTTTTCATTTCATCAATACTAATAAACCTATACTCCACAAACTAAATGATGGCTTTGTAAACTCTATTTACGAACAATTGTTTTTATATCTTATGGCAAAAGGGTGTCATAAGACCTTAGGACTATGCACAGAAGGAGATATGCTCAGCACAAAGTTCGATTGGTTGCCCATGGATCTAACGTATGCACCCAAATCAGGCTATATGCATCTTTTGGCAAACTTAAAAAGGAGAATGAGTTCATATGTATTCGTAAATCAATATCTCAATCACCTTAATCCGGAACTGGGGTATCGTATAACTAAAGTTTGTTATGACAATGGCATATCTCCTCTTATAAATTTCCCAGAATGGAATATTTATAATTTAACACATTCTTTCAAAGAAAAGGCATCGTATCCAAATATTCACAGTATTGGCACTCCAATAATAGGAGAAGAAACGACAATTGAGAAGATGGAGCACTATCTTCTCATAAATCCACAAGCAGCAGATATAGATCTAAAGTCCAATACTGATAAACTTTGGGAAATAGACTCTTTCTGGTCTTCTAATTATTATTTTGAAATATCAAATAAGATCCGTATTTCTGAAATATCATACGAACAGGCCATTCTTCATTTAAGAAAGAGAAATGATAAAATATCTACCCAACTAAAGAAAGGTGATACAATATACTCCGTCAGTATTCCCGATCCGATGCTGATGAAGGTAATAACTATTTTAATATCTGGAATAAAAGTAGAAATTATAAAATATCTTCAATCTGTCAAATTAGCAACACTTCCCGATATTGGAAAGTACATTTCTGATAAGTTAAAAATATCTCTAATGGAATCCAATGCCAAGATCGCTATCGACAAGACTATTAGATCTATGGTAGTGGCCGGTATTTTAAGGTTTACATCATGAAGAAATTCCCTATTATCTTACAGCGAGATGCCATTCAATGTGGAATCTCTTGTCTGCAAATGATATGTAAATACTACGGTAAAACATTTCCATTTGAAAAAATGGAAAAATTATGCGAACCAACAGTTGAAGGGGTATCCTTACTTGGAATTAAAGATGCAGCTACATCTATAGGGTTCCAAGCGACTTCTCTTCAACTTACTTTGACTATACTAAAAACTATAAACAAGCCTTGCATATTACATTGGAATCAAAATCATTTTGTTGTATTTTATCGCTACAGCAAAAATAAATTTTACATAGCTGATCCAGGTATGGGCAGAATGATTTACAGTGAAGCTGAATTTATAAAGCATTGGTGCTTTACAAATTCTGATTGTAAGAATGGTATATGCTTGCTCCTTGAACCCTTACAAAAATTTTTTGAAAACGATAATATTTCTCCTAAGAAGCCTGCATATTCATTAAATGTAATCGGGAAATATCTAAAGATTTACAAACTTCATCTATCTGTCATTGCAGTAGGATTATTCGCAGGGTGCCTATTAGAATTAATACTACCTTTCTTGACTCAAGCAATTGTTGATGTCGGAATTAAAAGAGATGCCATTAACCTAATTTGGTTGATATTATTAGGGGAACTAATGATTGTCTGTGGAAAAACGGCTATTGATTTTATTCGTCGATGGCTTCTTTTACATATATCCATTAGGCTTAATCTCTCTCTTGTTAGCGATTTTTTTATAAAATTGCTAAAACTACCCATGTCTTTCTTTGAGTCAAAACTTATAGGCGATTTCATGCAAAGGATGGGTGATCATAATCGTATTCAAAGTTTCCTTACAACTCAAGTTTTAAGCTTACTCTTTTCAATAGTAAGTTTCTGTGTTCTAGGCATAGTACTATCTTTTTATGATATTCTCATTTTCATAGTATTCTTAGCCGGAAGTTCTTTATACGCAGGTTGGATTTCTTTATTCCTTCATAAACGCAAAATAATTGACTACGAATTATTTGGTTTTCAAGCAAAGAATCAAGACCGCACATTTCAATTTATTACATCTATACAGGAAATAAAATTACAAGGATGCGAACAAAGGCGAAGATGGGAATGGGAAGATAACCAAGCCGACTTGTTTTCTGTTCAAATTAAAGCCTTGAAACTTCAACAAATTCAAGAGGCTGGATCTATATTTATAAATGAAGCAAAGAATATAATCATAACTGTACTTGCAGCTACCGCCGTAATCAACGGTCAAATGACTCTTGGAGCCATGCTAGCTGTACAATACATATTAGGACAGCTTAATTCTCCTATTGAGCAACTTATGTCTTTTGTAAATTCATTTCAGGATGTAAAACTATCACTTGAACGAATCAATGAAATTCATATGGTGAAAGAAGAGGAGACCCAATCTTCACAATGGGATTCGTTTCATTCTGACAATAAAAATATTAATATAACCCACCTTGACTTTAAATATAATAAGCATGCGCGAAAGAAAACATTAGAAAACATATCTTTTACAATACCTCAAGGAAAAGTCACGGCTATCGTAGGTGCTTCTGGAAGTGGCAAGACTACGATTCTCAAACTCCTTCTAGGTTTTTATACTCCCTTAAATGGTGAAATATCATTAGCGGATAACAATCTTACCAACTATAATATTAAATGGTGGAGATCCCATTGTGGCGTCGTAATGCAGGATGGAGTAATTTTTTCAGAATCTATATCTCGCAATATTGCCATTGGAGATGGAGATATTGACGAAACGAGACTAATAGAAGCCGCAAAAATTGCACGAATCCACGATTACATCATGAGCTTGCCTATGGGTTATTCCACCCAAATAGGAAGAGATGGAGTTGGATTAAGCCAAGGACAGAAGCAACGCATACTCATCGCGCGTGCCGTATATAAGAATCCGGACTTTATCTTCCTTGATGAAGCAACTAATGCCCTCGATGCCAAGAATGAGAGAGCGATTGTAGAAAATCTTGATGAATTCTATAAAGGTAGAACTGTGGTAGTCGTTGCCCACCGCCTGTCAACAGTCAAAAACGCAGATCAGATAATCGTACTCGACGGAGGTAGGGTTGTCGAAACCGGAAACCACGCTTCTCTCATCGAAAAGAAAGGCGCCTACTACAACCTAGTTAAAAACCAACTTGAACTCGGAAACTAAAAATGGAAACTTCAAACAATACCCACGATAAAATCGAGCTTCGCTCTGAAAAAGTTCGTAAGCTCATCGGGGAAATTCCATCGTCTTTAGTACGATGGGGAACAGCAATAATAGCAATAGTTTTTATCGCTCTACTGGCCGCAGTTTGTCTTCTACCATATCCATACTCCAATGGAGAATCTATCCTCCGGCATTTCATAGGATAGCCCGTATTAAAAACGGCCGTTTTTGAGATTGTCCGGCAACCGGGCTTCAGACTGCCTCAAGTCTATAAATATCCGTCTCAAAACCCATATCTAAATCAAGTTCTCTTTTCGTGAGAGAAACTTGGTTTTAGAGACCCTTCAAAACCGACTTCTTGCCATAAGTGGGTTAAAAATACCACTTATGGCAAGAAGTCTGTCTATAAAACCAAGTCAAACGCCTCCGACATTTAGCCATAAGTGATAAAAATTCGTCACTTATGGCTAAATGTCGATTATTTTTCGTACCTTTGCAAAAAACTTAACTACCATGATAGTAGGACGTGCAGAAGAAATCAGGCAACTCAAAAGAGCCTATGCCTCTGAATATTCCGAGTTCGTAGCGGTTTATGGCCGACGTAGAATTGGGAAAACATTCCTTATAAGGGAATGCTTTAAGGATTGTTTCACATTCCAATATACCGGGGTCTGGAACATTTCAAACAAGGAACAGTTGGAAGAGTTTTATCAGAACCTAATAAGACAAGGTTTGACAACCGAATCAAAACCTCCCAAGAGCTGGTTTGAAGCGTTCCATCTTCTTGAGGACCTAATAATATCGTCCCGACAAGAAAAGAAAATAATATTTCTTGACGAACTTCCGTGGATGGATGCCCCCAACTCCAGATTCATTCCTGCTTTTGAGCATTTTTGGAATGGATGGGCTTCTGCAAGAAAAGACATACTGCTCATAATATGTGGAAGCGCAACCTCTTGGATAATAAACAAGATATTCCGGAACAAGGGGGGACTATATAACCGTGTTACATATAGGATCAGACTTAACCAATTCTCCTTGGCGGAATGCGAGGAGTTTGTCAAGTCCTATGGGCTGGGCTTTAACAGAAATATGATATTGGAAGGCTACATGGTAATGGGCGGTGTTCCTTACTATTGGTCTAAACTTGATGCATCAAAAAGCATAGGGCAGAACATCAATAATCTTTTCCTTAAAGAAAACGGTATGCTACGGGATGAATTCAACTTCATATACGCCACAATTTTCAACCGACCGGAGAAATATCTGAAAGTGGTGGAAGCATTAGCCGGGAAAAAATCAGGACTTACAAGAGACGAAATCATAAAGAGCAGTAAATTAGAAAGCAACGGACAACTGAGCGGCATACTGGAAGACCTGATAGAATGTGGGTTTGTCAGAAAATATTGCCATACAGACAAGAGACTTAGGGATGCCATATATCAACTTGTTGACTGCTACACACTCTTCTATTATCAGTTTGTAAAATCTGCACATGGTGTCGATGAAGAATACTGGGTTAGACTTATGAGAACACCCACCTATAACACGTGGTGCGGTCTATCCTTTGAAAGAGTCTGCCTACTGCATACCCGGCAGATAAAAATCGCTCTCGGAATATCCGGGATAATGGCAAACATTTTCTCATGGCATACCAAGGGCAACGACTATCATCCCGGTGTCCAGATTGACCTGCTTATCGACAGGGCGGACAATGTGATCAGCGTCTGCGAAATGAAATATGCACCGGACGGATATGAAATGACCTCAAAAGCCTATGACAACTTGAAAACCAAAATGAGTGTGTTAGGTCGGTATATGCCCGCTAAAAAATTCATATCTCCAGCCCTGATAACATCCAACGGTGTCAAGAGGAATATGTATTCTGACGAAATATACGACAAAGTTACCGGAGACCAACTATTTCAGCCATGACAAAATAAAGACATATTGCCGTACTTTTTCTATGCAAAAAACATAGAAAAAGTACGGCAATATGTCCCCTAAAAGCGAAATAAAAGCAAGCAATAAGAAAAGAGTATTTTGAAACAAAAGACATATAAAATATGGCACCGATGAAAATAACGACCTTTGAGGAATTGAAAGACCGTCACTTCGGCAAGATAGGAACGCCGGAACGTGACGAAATGGAAGCTCTATTAAAAAGAAGAACAACGAATCGTCAGATGCTTATTTTAGATACTATTTCGGGTATCTAAAAGTAAGCATCTGACGATAAATATCTATATTTCTATAAACATCATGACCATAGGATATGCAAGGGTATCTACATCCGGACAGAACCTTGACGGACAGTGCAACAGTCTCCAGCAAGCCGGATGCGAGAGAATATACAGCGAGAAAATATCGGGAGCCAAGAAGCAACGTCCGGAACTGGAGCGGATGCTCGATGCTTTGAGGGAAGGGGACACAGTGGTTATAACAGAACTGACCCGGCTGGGTCGCTCCGTCAAGGAACTGTTCGCCATCATCGAGAGAGTGCATGAAGCCGGAGCCT
>OGQT01001292.1_pt1 | contig 20458 bp, 20 predicted proteins | sample 1553261 | NCBI WGS metagenome assembly OGQT01 (sample SAMEA2579992, study PRJEB22360) | human gut metagenome | biome: human gut; feature: human-associated habitat; material: faeces | place: Denmark | collected 2008/2010
GGACAGCCTCGTGCACCAGAACCCCAGGAACAGCAACGCGACCCCCGCCAGCGCCAGCGCGACGGCCACAGTCAGTTGGCAGGTGAACGGATGGTGCATTTTCTTACAGTCCCGCATATTCTTCCTCCGCATTAAAACAAGGGCAGGCTTTCCGGGCTCCTAAATCCCGGTGGCCGCATATCCGGCTGCCGGGAAAGCGGATGATCAGGAGCTTCAACAAGATCAGGATCGATTCTTTCTGCCCCTCCGTCCGGGTATCACGGAAACCGCCTGCGGCGTCCAGCCCGCCCTCGTAACAAATCCCGATGCTGCTACGGTTGTGTCCCCTCACGTGTGCCGGCACCTGCTCGATGGGGCGCATGGGCACGATCTCACCACTGCGGCGGATGTAGTAATTGTAACCGGCGCGGACGAACCCGCGTGCTTTGTGGTCGCGTTCCAACTGTTCGGGCGTGTATTCCTGTGTCTCCCTTGTGGCGGAACAATGCAAAACGATCAGATCAATCTTTCTCATGATTTTTCAATTTTTAATTTCCAATTTTCAACTTCCGAAAGCGAAGGTAGAGGAAGGGCGGGATGAGTAATCGGCTTCTGTCGGGGAGTGTCGGTATTTGTCGTCATAAACCGCATTGCCTTGTTCTGAAAGGAAAAAAGAACCCGGCAGCCGGACCTACGGGAAAATCTGCCGGCAGCCGTTGTTATTTAATAGTCCAAGTCTCCGGGTCGCCCAGATGGTCGACGAGGATGGTTACTTGCAGCGGTGTGAAGACCTTCTGCCCCTTGCGGTAGCCCGCGAGCAGGAGTTCTTCCCACAGTTCTTCGTCACGTCTGATCCATCGGGCCAGTTGCGTGGATGCCGATTTCGGCTGTATGTTCTTGAAATACAGTAAGGCCAGTTCGGCATGGCCGTAAATGCGATCTTTATCCATTTTTGTTTTCTTTGAGTCGTTTTTGTTCGAGATATTCTTCACGTGTGATGTAGTTTCCCGTGTCGGGAGGCGGTAAAGCCGATTTTTCGGCACGCGATTGCTCTTCTTTATATCGGATGATGTCCGTGCGTCTCTGCTCGCTGAATTGCAGGAGCGAGGAAGTGATGAACAGCGCGTCCACCATCCCGTAGAAACGCCCGTAACGCCCGCATTTGAGGCGGTGGAAAAACAGCAGTATCTCCGATGCTTTCAGACTGGGATATTCGGCCAGTATCAACGTAGCCAAGTCTCTCTGCCGTGCGACCGGCATTTTTTCCCTGACTCCGGTGAAGTTATTCAGATTCTCGATCATGATGCAGAGCCATACGATGACGGTCTGCCAGCCGTAACCCTCCGCCAGTACTGCCAGCGAAGGGGCCGAGCCGAGATAGGCCCGCACCTCGTTGCGCGCGGTGGCGATCTGCAGGTCCGGCGTGAAGAGCTTCAGAAATTGTTCGGCCGAGCCGTAGCGCCCTCGCATGTCAGCGACCTCTTGTTGCCTCTTGAGCCATGAGGAGGATTTCTGCCCTTCGGGCTGCTTCCCCATGATCGTTTGATGATTGATATCCATAAAATCCTGTTTTTTGAGTGGTTGTGTTTTTATTTGTATTTCCATTTCTATTTTCCGGGGTTTTTGCTGCACAAACGGTCGTTTCCGTAGCAGAAACCCCCGTTTCCGTAGCAATAACTCCGACGGGAGCCGTCTGTCCGCCGGTTTCGGTGACGATAACGGGCGGCGTTTGCGGCATTTTGGGTGCCAGCAGGTTGAGTTCCGCATCGATTTGCATTGCCGTCCGGCGGCTGGTCTCTTCGAAACGCTGCTGGATGCCGACGGACGAGAGTATCTGCCGGTATTCCATCAATTCGCTGTCGAAGAGGCGTATTTGCACGCAAAATTCGATGATTTCCTTCACTAACTTCTCGTCCTGCCCGGTCGTGAAACCGATGTCGAAGCAAAAATCGCCATCGTAGCAGGCGTAATAGCCGTTCTCGCCGTACGCTTCGCACAGGACGGCTATATAAATGCAGATGCCGTTGCATCCGTATCGTTGTGCAAGGCGCTGTATTTTCCTGTCGGACATGAAATGCGTGTCTAACGGAAAATAGCCGAGCCCTTTTCTTCTTGGTCTTGCCATTTCAATAGTGTTTTTTTTGAATGTTGTTAAAAACCGCTGGTTAACTTTCCCGGTATATGAAAAAGGGGGAGAATGAATTGATGGATTTAGTCGTAGCGCAAACCAAAAAGTCGAACTCCGGAATTTCCATTAAAGATTCGACTTCCTGGTTCTATGTCGCAAATATAACTTGATTTTTTATGATTATAAAAGGTTTGTAAATCAAAGTTTATTGATTTTATCTACGTCTTTCTTCCGGCGGATGGAGAGGAGATAGAATTGATATGTTTGTATATGTTAAATAATACAATATCCCTCTGGAAATGAACTTGTTTTATATTGGGTTGATTATTAAGTGTTTGCTAAAAATGATGTTTGTTAAAAAATATTACCCCTGCGGGAAATTTGAAAAATATGGGGTATAAAATCGAAATAGACGCAAGGGAATTTCGATTTGGACCAACGGAGGTTTTTAGGAAATATACAATAAGGAGGAAATGATAATTTCACAACTATAAAGATGCCATCTTTGCTGAAGATTTATTGGAGGGATGAATTTGGATCGTCCCGATAGTTTACCGACCAGTTGAAAATAATGAGTTACTGATAAATAATCAATATTTTTCCCTATCTTTGCGCTGTTTCCCACGCCGATACTCTTTTTAAGCGTAAAAAGAGTACGGGAAGGCGGGAAACACATATTTATGGAAAAGACGTTTACTTGACGTTTTTGTTTTGGCACTTTGAAACTTCGCAACTTTCTGAATCCTGTCAAAAACAAAGCAACGGTAGATGTCTGCGGGGTATGTCAATATTCCCGGTAGCCTTTCTTTTTCCAAAAGAGGGGAGCTGGTTTATTATACATATCGGCGTGGGCTTCTGCGTTGCTCGTTCAGACAGGGTGGGCAATGCGAAGGCCTCAAAGTGCGGGACGAGTGACAGGTACAGATTCCCGCGCTTTTTTATTTATATGGTTATACTATTTTAGAAAAAACGATCCGGTTCGGGAAACTGCGGATAAAAATCAAAGAGAAACAATGAAAAGTTTTAGATGTTTTATTACGGCAGGTCTTATTATGAGTCTTATGTTATCTGGATGTGGGGGAGCACGGAAAACAACCGATACTCAACAGTGGAGAGGACCGTCGAAAGTGAAAATCGAATTGGATGAATGCCAAGTGATGGCACAACAAAAACCGGAACTTCGGACTTGGGGAGAGGGCATCAACTTCCGGCTTTCGACAGCTTCAAATTATGCAGAAATGCAGGCTCGTGGAAAATTTGCAAGAGCGATCGCTTCAAAAATTAAAACCGCACAAGAAGAAAGCGGATTCAGCTATCGGAAATCTTCGTCTAACCAGAATGAAAGCGCGAGTGTCAGAGATGAAGGAGAAAACAGCAACGATATGACTTTGCAGATAGCAGAAGAGACGATTAAAAACACAGTCATTATCAAAACTTCCCAATATATGCAGGCAGATGGTTCTTATCAAGTGTTTGTTTGCCTTGAATATAAAGACGGACTTTCTAAAATGGCAGATGATATCGTTGAGAAAGTCCAACAGCAGATTCCTGATGATGATAGAATCAAGATGCAGTATGAATTCCAAAAATTCAGGGAACGTATTGAAGCGGAATTGAAAAAAAAGAATGAGTGATGGTTGTTTTAGGACGATATGTAACACTTATAGCCTGTCTTTTCATTTGCCTGCATGGGCATGGACAAACAATGGAAGCCATCAAGGCCTCTTCTGGCTATTATTGGGCAGAAGGGATAGGTTTGACATTGGATGAAGCCGACAATAATGCTTTGTCGCAAATAAGTCGCCAAATAGCGGTAAGCATCACTACGAAATCTCAGGAAACGGATAACACAAAATTGGGAAATGATGGAAGTGTTTTGTCTGATTATGTCCAAGAAGGATTCGTAAAGTCTTTTTCGTTTGCTTCGTTGCGGAATGTGGAAATGCTTGTATTGAAAGATGAACCTGATGCAAGAGTTTTCCGGTGGGTGGCAAAGGCCGAAGTCGACAAAATGTTTGAGGAACGGAAAAGGAAAATTATTGATTTTGTTACGATTGGGAAAGCTGCCGAGTCTCAATTGCAAATAGATGATGCTTTGCGGAATTATTATTGGGCGTTGATGCTTGCAAAAGTGAACCGTGATGCCGTGTATGTGGATTTTAATGAAGAACTTGTCAATTGTCTCGTATTCTTGCCCTTGAAGATAAAATCCGTGTTGTCGGAAATTAAAGCCTCTTTGGTCGATTGTACTTATGACGGATCTCGCTACATGGCAAAGATGCAGTTCATGTATAATGGCCGGAATGTAGCAAGTTTGCAGCTGCGTTACTTCGATGGACAATCGTTCATAGGCCCGTTGTCCGTGAAAGATGGGATAGGAGAGTTGGATTTGCTGAGCTTGCCGTCAACCGGCAAGCTCAATGTCCGCTATGAATATAGTTTCCGCAAAGAAGCGGAACTTTTAGATTCCGACTTGAAAGCTATATATGCCCAGACAACCGTCATCCCAATGGACAATGCTTTGGCACATGTTCCTGTGAAGGTCAATGTGAAACAAAAGTTGATGGTTCAAGATAAGAAACATAAAGAAAGTATGTCATCGGTGGCGACATCTGATGTTGTGGATATAAAACCTGAAAAAGCTGAGACACGCACTCGTATTTCATTGGAAAATGTGCAAGACGATGCCGGCTATGCAGCCATGATGCATGACATAGAGCATGCCATAAAAGAGCAGTCGCCTCAAAGTGTGCGTGGCCATTTTACTCCGGATGGCTATAAAATGTTTGCTACATTGATAAATGAAACTGGCCAGGTCTCGTTGGTTGGACAACAGAGCTATGAATTTATCGAAGCGAACGGACAACATCTCGGACGCTTCTGTAAAGTGAAGATTCGCTTTAAGAATGGTAAGGCTTTTATGGAAAATCTTGTTTTTCGATTCAACAAGGAAAGCCGGAAAATACAATCGATGGCTTTTGCTTTGACACAAAAGGCGGAAGATGACATTTTTAATGCAGCTTCGTCGTGGACGGAAATCTCCAGATATACGATCTTGCAATTCATGGAGGATTACCAGACGGCTTATGCGTTGAAGCGACTTGACTATCTTGAAAAGATTTTTTCGGATGATGCTTTGATTATTACGGGAACAGTCCTGAATACGCATACAAAACCTGATGTTGAGGGAGTCCAGATCAATTTGGGTAATGACAAAGTTCGCTATAATAAGCAAACGAAACAACAATATCTGATGAGACTGCGCCGCCATTTTAGTGACAGAGAGTATATCCATTTGACGTTTGAGAACAACGTGACAAAATTGATAAGTGCCCCTCGATTGCCGATAGGATCAGCTTTTGCTATACAAATCAAGCAGATATACAGTTCTCCTGTCTATTCGGACCAAGGATTTCTGGTATTGCTTTTGGATGTCTCCAAAGAGTTGCCTATGATACATGTCAGGTTGTGGCAACCTGACAAGTCTGAAATGTTGTCTTTGGATGAATTTATTAATGGATTGGAATTCTAAATTTTGAATTATGAAAAAGGACATTTTGTTATTTTTATTACTGATTCTCTCTTATACAGTTTGTAGTGCTCAGGGGGAAAGTAAAAATCAATTTCGGCTGCATTCTTTTAAAGAGTCGAGATCTTTCGGGAATTTGGATAATCTGGGTACCAGGTTTCTTGAGGGTGAGTGGCCGAAAGATGTAAACGGCGATAAGGATTGTGCATGGGTTCGCGTCACGTTTGAGCAGATGCCGATAGATGATGCGGCCAACGTCCAGTTTTATTTCGGAAGTAGTGCGCCTGTCAAGGAGATAAGAAACCGCCTGGGATATGACGAAAAAGAGATATGGATATTTGTCACTCCTACAGAAAATACTTATATGGAGGCTGTTTTAGGAACATCGGCCAGGAGTAACCGTTTGCCGAACATTCGTCTTGAACCTAAACACGTCTATGATGTGATCTTGAGAAATAATAAGACGGTTACGATTTTGATCGATTCGAAACCAAGTGGCGTAACGGTTTTGCTTGACGATCGGAATGTCGGTCAGACACCGGTCCAACCATCAAATATATCGTATGGAAAACATAAAATAGTTTTTTCTAAAGACGGAAAGATATTGGGAGAAGATCTCATTGAGGTAGCAGAAGGAAATATCAGTTTTGATAATTATGACTTTCGGAAGCGTAAACGGTTGCTCGTGGAAAGTGATCCGAGTGGTGCAGACATATATGTGGATGAAGAGAAGACTCCACAAGGACGATCACCTTTGAACATGGAACTGGTGTATGGTGTGCATACAATCATAGCAGATGCCGGATATGACAAGAAAGACACGGTTACAGTGATGGTGGATGAAGGACGCTCGAACATTATGCTGTATCCGGAAAAAAAGAAACAAGTAGAACTATATGCTTCTTATCAAGGAAAACGTGTAGACGCACGTTTGGATGTCACACGTCTGGACGGGCCGTATATTATAGACCCGGAGATACAAAAGGAGGCGAAATCTGCTTATCTGTTGAACTTGCCTTATGGGCGTTATAAATTCAGGATGTCTTATGGAGGAAACTATAAAGAACGGACTGCATCGGTAAAGAAGAACAGTGCATCTAAATATGAATTTGCTATCAAAGCCAAAAATTCGATCGTCTGGCCATGGCAACGTGAGTACGATGCCTGTCCGATGGGCTTTTCTGCCGGATATGTCACAAAGCAGTGGGTAACAAAAGGGGAAGGAGCGAGAATTAAAGAAAATGTTTGGGGAGAAGAAGATAAGCGGTTGCACGGGCTTCAAGTCGGACTTCATTTCCAGCCTTGTTTCAGTTGGGGGCTCGGCCTATATTCCGGACTGTTTTATGAATGCTATATCTCATGGAATGATGAAATGAAAGATAATGGCTATTTGGATGAGTTCGTAGAGCATTGTGCTTATCTTCCTGTTCATGCTTACTACCGCATTCCATTTGCGAATAAAGTGGCGTTGTCTGTACATGGCGGTATCGGTATGGATTATGGTATACATGCTTCGTTCAGTTCGTCAGAGGATGGAGACAATACGGATCCGGTAACCGATTACTACGGAATGGAAGGGTGGCCTAACCGTTTTAACCTTTCTGCTGAAGTCGGATTTGGGCTACGTGTAGGGCCAGTGCAGGTGAATGCCTTATATTCGAAAGGATTGACGGATCATAAATTTTATACGGATCAAGGCAATTATAAAACCATCCAGAACAAATTGGGTGTTAGTGTGTCATGGGTGTTCAGTGCTAATTAATAAGACTATGCAAAAGAATATATGGGTCATCATACTGATTTTTTGTGCAGCAGTCTTCTCTGAAGTTGCTGCACAGAACTCTTTTGAAGATTTTAAAAAGAAAGCAGAGAGTAATTTTAATTCGTTTAAAGTCTCCAAAGAAAAAGAATTTGAAGATTTCAGGAAAAAAGCGAATGAAGATTATGCCGCTCTAATGAAAAAGGCCTGGAAAGAATTTGAAAGGTTGCAAGGAGTGCCTCGGCCGAAAGAAGATAAACCGATTCCACCAATTCTTTATCCAGAGGAGGACAAAAATAAGCCGATCAAAGACAATCCCAAACCTTTCGATGAAATCATACCTGTTGTCAAGCCGGATCCGCAACCTCAACCGATTGCTCCTATCGAAGATAAGCCGACTCCTGTTGATGTTTATTTTGCATTTCGTTTCTTTGGCACGGATTTGAAAGTGCGCTTGGAGGATAATCACCGTTTTAAATTGCAGGATTGCAAAGAGAAAAATGTTGCGAAAGCATGGGAAATGATGTCGTCAGGCCGTTATGACAATGTGATAACTGACTGTCTTGCCATCAGGAATCGAAACCATTTGTGTGATTGGGCTTATTTGCTGATGTTGCGCGATTTGTCTTCGGCTTTCTTTGAAGGGCATGGTAATGAATCGACCTTGCTTACCGCTTTCCTTTATTGCCAGTCGGGATATAAGATGAGGTTAGGTAGTTCCGGCAACCGTCTTTATTTGTTATATGCCAGTAAACATTTGATTTATGATAAAAGTTATTGGCTTGTCGACGGTGAAAAATATTATCCTTTGGATTGTGACTTGAAGCAGTTGTATATTTGTGGGGCTACTTATCCTAAAGAGAAATCGCTTTCCTTGCAGGTGGGGACCGACCAGCTATTTGCTATGAGATCTTCAGAAAAGAGAGTCTTGCAGTCGAGGCGTTTTCCGAGTATGAAAATTGCAGTCGAAACGAATTCGAATTTGATTGACTTTTTTGATACTTATCCGACCTCTATGATCAATGACGATTTCGGAACTCGTTGGTGTATGTATGCCAACACTACGCTGAGTCAGCAAGCGCGTTCTTCTTTGTATCCAGCATTGGAGAAGGTATTGGAGGGGAAGTCGCAAGTTGATGCTGTAAATATGCTGCTGAATTTTGTCCAGACGGCTTTCGTGTATGAATATGACGATAAAGTATGGGGGTATGACAGGGCTTTTTTTGCAGAAGAAACGCTTTTTTATCCTTATTGTGATTGTGAGGACCGTTCTATACTTTTTTCCCGATTGGTGAGAGATTTATTAGGGCTAAAAGTTGTGCTGATCTATTATCCTGGACATTTGGCCACGGCTGTGCGGTTTTCAGAAAATGTGACGGGCGATTACCTTTCGGTCAATACTTCACGCTATGTGATTTGTGATCCTACTTACATAGGTGCTCCGGTGGGCAGGACTATGCCTAATATGGATAATGGGAATGCGAAGGTGATTTTATTGGAGTGATGGTACTTAGATACTTATCTTAAAGCTAATTCAAAATGTCCGATTTTCTTTAAGAATTTCGGACATTTTCTTATTGTATCAAGAAGATTATTGTACCTTCGTGTCCGTTAACATCTCATTCGTCTTGTTACATCCGAAATAGTCCAACACATAAAGTGGGAATGCACTTAATATAGCAACTTCCGGACATTTGTGGCAAATATGTTTTTCTAATTGTTTTGAGAAAATCTTTTCTTGTGATAATAAAGAAGTCGGTAAAGCAAATACGTCATTTAAAAGGTAATTGGCCTTGCATAAATGAGCCGTGATTAACTCTTGCCAAACAGCTTTCGTATATGAATTTACATTTGATAATTGTGGCTTACTATCGGTGGCTACAAACTGTTTGTAATGAGGCTCTTTTAAACAATTTTCCTTATCAAGGCATTTGTCTGTATATGGACAATTCTTTCGTTTGCATTTTACAGTTAGTGTCTTAAAACTTTCCATATCCTTGTAGTGGCGTATGGCTTCTACCATAGGGTAACTGATATAAAGCATCCCTTCATTTGTTTCATTATTGAAAAAAGAAAGCATCTCTTTTATCTTTTCATCGTCAGCCAATGTTGAATGAGCATCATAGTCGAAAAACAGATAGATATATGCAAAACTATCTCGATTGTAATCTTCTAAAATCTTGGCATTTTCTACTTTACGTTCTTTTAATAGAGAAACGATATCTATTAAACCTTCCTCCTCTTTTATGATACGATAAAGTTGATATATTTCAGCATCAAATATGCATTTTATAGCATGCCTGTCTCCTAAAAAATTACACTCTAATTTTTCTACAAGCTTATCTTCTGTTTTAGCACCTTCAAATATGAATAGCGTTTTTTCTTTATTCTTCATAGGAATGCTCCTGTACGATAAATTTTTTCGATGTTATGGCCAAAACGCAGTTCTTTGTCAGTACAATCTGATAAGCATTTGATCCTATTATTGTTTAAAATGAAATTACAATCAGGGCGTAATAAGTCGTTTGTCATCAGATATGTATTATGTGAGGATGTAAATATCTGGCAATCCAAGCCAAACAATTGTTTACAGACTTCAAAGGCCAGACGGAAATGATAGAAAGCGTCAAATTCGTCAATAAACACAAATGACGCTTCACACATGCGCTTTAGCCAAAAGTACAATAATTGTAGAGATTGCGTGCCGGTCGATGCTATTAGCCGAAATGGGACTTCACTGTCATCTACTTTGCAAAGAATCTGTTTGTCTGTAGGATTATGTTTGATGAATTGAAACTTCTGCCCACTTACTTTCTGCAAAAAGCTGGAGAAGTCATCCAGTAGATTATTAGTGATGATAAACTCATCCAGCATTGTTATATTCGTTTCAAGTCCTATAAATTCCCGAATGTCAAGATTTCTGAACCAAAGCATGGAATTGACGAAACTGCTAAGTCTCATCAAATAATGTTCTGAATTCAAAGGATAGGAAGTAAGCAGGAAATTGATTATAGATACATTGTTCGCATTATTTCCTAAATTTTTTTCTATATTTTCATCCATAGGAAATTGCTGCTTGTCAATACTGAACTTCCCTTTTTTTCGCTCGAAAACATTGGCATTATTGACAAATAGGCTTTCTTCAACCAAGACTCCGACGGCATTCTTGGAATAAATGTAGACCACTATATTTTCTTCAAATTTGAATGTGTATTCAAATGTGACAAGCCCTTCTCGATTTCCGGCATAAATAAAATTTGCATAGTAATCTATTTTTTTCCATTTGGGAGATAAATGATTTTCAATATCAAAGATCGCTAAACTGAAATTCGTTTTTCCTGATCCGTTTGGACCATATATAATGCCATTTTTTATGATGCCGTTTTTGATTACGGCTTTATTAAATTCGTAATTGGAAGGATTGGACAAATCCCACTCGATACGATTGGCAAATCCTCTATAATTTGTTACTGCAAATTTTGTTAACATACGACATTTCTGTTTGATTAGATTACAAAGATACATATAACTTTTTAATGAGCCGTAATTTTTTTCCGGCATTTCCGGACTGTAGTCTAATCATTCTTTGCCTACATCCGCCCACACATCCCCACAAATGCCTACACACGCCGACAGATGGCGACTGGGCTGTTTTTAGTGGGAGTATCTTTGTCATGTTTTCGAGAACAAAGCATTTCAAAAGTTATTCACAATTAAAAAACAGAAACAGTTATGTCAGTAAAGTATCGTTTGGTAAAGAAGAAGAATTTGGGTAAAGATCAGGAAGCGGTTCCTGAGAAAGTGTATGCACAGCCGGTCTATATGGAACTGGTCAGTTTCGAATCCCTTTTGGATGAGATCGTCGAGGCGGGTATTCCGACCAATCAGGTGAAAGGAGTGATCGACCGTATGAATTATCTGATCCGCAAACATCTGTCTGCCGGCCGGCGCGTGCAGTTCGGTGAGTTTGGGAACTTCCGCTACGGTGTCGGTTCGATTGGAAGTACGACGGACGAAGATTTCGATCCGGAGATGATCAAGACTCCGCGTATCGTGTTCAGCCCGGGTTCGTTGCTCCGTAAGGCAAAACAGGATGCCAAGTTCGAACGGTTCGCTTTTGTCCCTGTTGACTCCGGAAACGGCAGTGGCGGGGGTGAAGATGACCGCCCCGGTGAATTGTAAGGGAAGCATCATACGAATAAGCAAGGAGAGCGCAGGTCACGAAAGGGGGCTGCGCTCTTTGTTTGCTGTAATGGAGTTGATATCAATAAAAATATCCTCAATTTTGTTGATGTTTAGAGGAAAAAACTATCTTTGTTGATAAGTAAAGCAAAATGATAGTAACATTCGATAAAGAATATTTGAAAGTGCTGTATGAACAGGGTAAGGATGACAAAAAACATCGTTTCCAGCCAAGCATCGTGAGTCGTTACAAACGATGTGTTGATTACTTGAAATAAGTCAAGAAAATTGAAGAACTCTTCCTTATACCCTCTTTGCGTTATGAAGTTTTAGAGGGTGATAAGGCTGGTATTTCTTCCATACGAGTGAATGACCAATATCGAGTGGAGTTTGCTGTGGTGGAGAAAGGTGAGCCGAGGATCACCATTTGCAACATATTGGAATTGTCCAACCATTATAAATGAACAGATCCATGATAGAAGTAAAAGGCGTGAAACGGGATATGATAGCTAATAATTTGGAACCGTTTGAACCGACACATCCGGGGGAATTGCTTAAAGACGAAATAGAATGTCGAGGCATATCTCAACGGCAACTTGCCGCTGACATGGGTGTCTCATATACGGTACTCAATGACATTGTAAACGGCAAACGCTCCGTAAATACAAAGTTTGCTTTGCTTTGTGAGGCAGCCTTGGGATTGCCGGCTCATATATTGATAGGATTGCAAGCCGATTATGATATGCAAACAACTAAGCGGGACAAATCTTTCCTGAAAAAGTTAGAAAGTGTCAAACGGATTGTTGCGGTATTCTAAGTGGTAATTTTCATAATTTCCTCCGCATCCACCTTTTCCGTTTGTGTCAGGATGATCGTACCGCTTTTGTCGGCAAGGAATACGCGGGGGATGGTGCTGTCGGCAAAGAGGGAGTAGACGTTCCGGTCCGGATCGGCGAAAAACTTCATATCGTACTGATGTTCCCGGAAGTAGGCCGTTACCTGCTCTTCGGTTTCGTTGCGGGCGATCAGGAGTATGCGGACGGACGGGTTATCTTTATACATATTATATAAAGTGGAAATATCCGGGAAAGCCTCCCGGCAGTCGGAACAGGTCGTGCTGAAGAAAATAATTAGTGCGAACTTATTTTCTAAATCCTTATTCGAGACCGTGCCATCCGGATTGGAGATGCTGAATTCGGGGAGCAGGTCGCCTTTTTCCAGAGCAAAACTACCCGCAGGCAAATCTTCGCGGATACAGGCAGTGAGGGATAACAGACTGATTATGTAAAACAATAAATATTTCATGTCGGCAAAGATACGAGTTGATCGCCATACTTTGTGACTTATTGTATGGCTATTTGCATATTATCCTGTATATTTGTCCCGGAATTTCAAATATCAAAGAACAAAATAGCAAGAAGCAGGCTTGGTCTCACAATCGAAAAATATGGTGCGCGTGATGCGGTTTATACTGATCGGCACGCTGAATGCGTTGATTACAGTCTTGATTGTCTGGCTGATGATGGACAAGCTCGATTGCAACTATATCGCTACTAATATCACCGCCTATGTGATTGCGCAGATCAATAACTTCTTCTGGAGCAAATATTGGATATTCTCTTCCCGTACCGGTAAGTTCCGCCGCGAGATTCCCCTTTTCCTGATCGCTTTCGGGTGCGCTTATTGTTCCCAATTCCTCGCTTTGCTGATCATGGTGGAAATCTTCGACCTGAACGAATACCTCGCCCAATTCTTAGGACTTTTCATCTATGGCGCAGTCAACTATATGATGAACAAGAAAATCACCTTCCAATTCACCCCTTAGCCCTTTAACTCTTTAATTCTTTAATTCTCCCTCAATGCGCCCTTTCGCGGAACTCCGACGGTGTCACCCCCTCTTTCTTCTTGAAAAAGGTGGAAAACTGCCCGGCATTCTCGAATTTGAGGCTGTAGGCTATTTCCGAGATATTCATACTGCTGCTGGTAAGCAGTTCCTTTGCCTTCAGGAGTTTTTGCTGCAGTTGGTACTGGGCGGGCGATACGCCTGTATATTCTTTGAACATACGGCGGAACCAGGAGTAACCGAGCCCCAGGCGGGAGGCTATTTCTTCAGGCGTCAACGGGTTTTCCACTTGCTCTTTCATCAGGATGCGTGCTTCGTTGATCTTATCCACTACATAGGTATTCGTAAAGGAGTTGTTTCTTCTTTTATAATAGACGGTACCTAATATGTGGAGAACGATACTCGAAATCATCTCCTGGTAACCCGTTTTTTCCTGAGAGGCGAATTTCAGGATGTCTTCATACAGTCCGACGATCGTCGCGCTGAGTCCGATGTGCTGTAACGGCTCCTCGCGGGTAAAAAAGCGTTTCTCCACGCGCCGGTCGATGTGAATGCCGCGAAAGCCTACCCAGTATTCGTCCCAGCCTGTCTCGCTGTCAGGGTAGTAGCTGTGCCATTCTCCCGGAAAAAGCAAGATCATCGTGCCAGCGTTTATTTTTTGCATCTTGCAGGATTGTGAGGAGAAGTAACCGCTTCCCTTCGTGATATAGACCAGTTGATATTCGTTCAGGATTCGTCCGGTCTGCGGCTTGAAGTTATAATTGTCCGGATGCTTCGAAAGAGGATAGTTCCCTTTCGGGGGAATAAACTGGTAGCCTACAGTCGTGACGACAATTCCCCACTCTTCGTCTATCGCGCTTATCGTCAGGTATCTTAATTGATCGCTTAGTTGTTTCTCCATCTCCTCTGTCAGATTTGAAAGGTTTAAAATCATTTTCAAAAGCAAAGATAGTAATTTACCGTTTACTTTTGCAATCATAAAACAAACAACTTTGTTGTACCATGAAGAAATATAACTTTTTAGCCTTTGACATAGGAGCGACCAGCGGACGTGCCGTATTAGGGACCTTGGTTGGTGACAAATTTGAAATGCAGGAGCTCCACCGCTTCCCGAATGCGATCATGGAGTTGCATGGAAAATATTACTGGAACATCTATCAGTTGTATGATGCCTTGAAAGAAAGCCTTACGATTTGTGCGCGCCGGAACGTGGTGCCGGACTCTATCGGGATCGATACCTGGGGTGTCGATTTCGGATATCTGGCGAAAGACGGTACGCTGTTGGGACTGCCGCGTGCGTATCGCGATCCTTATACGGAAGGGGCGCCGGAAGAATATTTCCAGCGGATTCCCCGGTCGGAAGTCTACCGGCTTACCGGCATACAGATCATGAATTTTAATAGTGTTTTCCAGTTGTTCCGGGCTGGGCAGGAAGACTTCGGGCCGTTGAAGGCTGCCGAGGAGATTCTCTTTATGCCCGATCTGCTTTCCTACCTGTTGACGGGCAAAAAGGTTTGCGAATATACGGATGCTTCCACTTCGGGACTGCTGAATCCGGCGACGAAGGAGTTCGAGGTGTCCTTGCTGGAAGCGGCCGGTGTAGCCCCCTCTATCATGCGCCCGGTAGTGATGCCGGGAACAGTGGTAGGGGAGTTGACCGACGCGCTTGCCCGGGAAACGGGGATCGGCAAAGTACCGGTCATAGCGGTCGCCGGTCACGACACGGCTTCGGCCGTCGCGGCTGTCCCGGCTTCGGACCGGGAGTTTGCCTACCTTAGCAGCGGCACGTGGAGTCTTATGGGGATCGAAACGGAGGAACCGATTATCTCGGAAGAATCTTTCCGGCATAATTTTACGAACGAAGGTGGTATAGACGGGACGACCCGTTTCCTGAAAAATATCACAGGAATGTGGCTGCTCGAACAGTGCCGGAAAGAGTGGGAGAAGGCCGGGCGCGATTATTCTTATCCTGCGATTGTCAAGATGGCGGAGCGGGCGACACCTTTCCGCTGTTTTGTGAATCCCGACGATCCGCGTTTTGCCAATCCGCCCAGCATGACGGAGGCGATCAGGGCCTATTGCCGCGAGACGGGGCAGCCGGAGCCTAAGGAAGATGACGAGTTTATCCGTTGTATCTTTGAAAGTCTGGCATTCCGCTACAAGGAGGTGCTGGCGTTATTATCCGGAATAGCTCCTTTCCCGATCCGTAGATTGCATGTGATCGGGGGTGGTTCGATGAATAATCTTCTCAATCAATTTACGGCAAATGTAATCAATATGCCGGTTGTGGCAGGACCTTCCGAGGCGACGGCAATCGGCAACTGTATGGTGCAGGCGAGGGCGGCAGGATTAGTGGCCGACCGCTGGGAGATGCGCCGTTTGATCAACTCTTTCCTCTCGCCGGCTGTCTTTCTGCCGGAAGGTAACGGCGAGTGGGAAGAGGCTTTTAAGAAATATCAATCTATAACCTCAAAAAAATAAGACCATGACAAAAGAAAACATTATCAGACAAGCGTATGAAGCAGCTGTTGAACGCTATGCAGCTGTCGGTGTAGATGTAAAAGAGGCAATGGACAAATTGCAGAAAATTTCTCTCTCCATGCATTGTTGGCAGGCGGACGACGTGAGCGGCTTCGAGAACCAGGGCGGTTCGCTGACGGGCGGAATCCAGGTGACAGGCAACTATCCGGGACGTGCCCGCACGATCGACGAAGTTCGTGCCGATGTCCTGAAAGCGGCTTCGCTGATCGCTGGTAAACATCGTTTGAACCTGCATGAAATATATGGTGACTTCCAAGGCAAGAAGGTCGATCGCGATGAAGTGGAACCTGCTCATTTTGAAAGTTGGATGCAGTGGGCGAAAGAAAACGGGATGAAACTGGATTTCAACAGCACTTCTTTCTCGCATCCGAAGAGTGGCGACCTGACGTTGGCGAATCCGGACGACGCGATCCGTAATTTCTGGATCGAACATACGAAGCGCTGCCGCTGGATTAGCGAGGAGATGGGTAAATATCAGGATGATCCCTGTATCATGAACCTTTGGATTCATGACGGCAGCAAGGAAGTCCCCGCCAGCCGTCTCAAATACCGTCAGATATTGGAACAGTCATTGGACGAGATTTTTGCAACCGAGTATAAAAATATGAAGGACTGTATCGAAGCAAAACTGTTCGGTATCGGCCTGGAAAGTTATACGGTCGGTTCCTATGATTTCTACTTAGGCTACGGTGCGAAGAAGAATAAGATCGTGACACTCGACACAGGCCATTTCCATCTGACGGAAAGTATTGCCGACAAGGTTTCGGCCTTGCTTCTCTTTACACCGGAGATCATGTTGCACGTGAGCCGTCCGATTCGTTGGGACAGCGACCATGTGGTGATCCTGAGCGACGACTTGCTCGATTTGGCACGTGAAATCATCCGTTGCAAGGCATTGGACCGGGTGCATATCGGTCTGGATTATTTCGATGCGACGATCAACCGTATCGGGGCGTACGTGATCGGCTGCCGTGCGACACAAAAAGCCTTTATGCAAGCTCTTCTTGAACCCTCTGCAACCTTGCAACAATACGAAGCTGAAGGCAAGTATTTCCAGCGTTTGGCTTTGCAGGAGGAAATGAAGAGTCTTCCGTGGACGGCTGTCTGGGATATGTTCTGCCTGCAAAACGATGTGCCGGTAGGTGAGGATTATATTGCAGAGATAGAGAAATATGAAGCCGAAGTGACAAGCAAACGATAATATGGAAATAATCATTGGATTAATTATAATTGCAATCGGCAGCTTCGGACAGAGTAGTTCCTACGTTCCGATCAATAAAGTCAAGGATTGGAGTTGGGAAAGTTTCTGGCTGGTGCAGGGCATTTTTGCCTGGCTCGTCTTTCCGTTCTTAGGGGCGCAACTGGCCATTCCCGACGGTAGCAGCCTTTCGGAACTGTGGAGTGCCGGCGGAGCTGCGGGAGCTGTTATCTACGGAGTCCTGTGGGGAATCGGCGGCCTGACCTTCGGGTTGAGCATGCGTTATTTGGGGGTGGCGCTCGGCCAGAGCATCGCGCTTGGAACGTGTGCCGGTTTCGGAACGCTTTTCCCGGCAGTTTTTGCCGGAACGGATTTGTTTCATGGCGATGGACTGGTCTTGCTGATCGGTGTATGTATCACGCTTGCCGGTATCGCTGTGATCGGATATGCCGGAAGTCTTCGATCCCGTAATATGACTGAGGAAGAGAAGAAAGCGGCTGTAAAGGATTTTGCGTTGACGAAAGGCTTGCTTGTCGCTCTTTTGGCCGGTGTGATGAGTGCCTGCTTCAATCTGGGCCTGGAGTCCGGTGCTCCGATTCTTGAGAAGGCGAAACAGTCCGGTGCAAGCGAATTGTTCGCACTGAACCCGGTCATCCTGTTAGTGACGATCGGAGGCTTTATCACGAACGCTTCTTATTGTCTCTTCCAGAATGTAAAGAACGGGACGGGGAAAGATTATTTTTCCGTATCGGGCGGTACTTTGCTGAATAATGTCTTATTTTGCGCGTTGGCAGGTGTTTTGTGGTATTCGCAATTCTTCGGGCTGGGAATGGGAAAGAGCTATTTTGCCGATTCTCCGGTGATGTTGGCTTTTTCATGGAGTATCCTGATGTCGCTGAATGTGATCTTCAGCAATGTGTGGGGCATTATCCTGAAAGAATGGAAAGGGGTGAGCCGGCAGACGATCATCGTTCTGATATGCGGCATGTGTCTCCTGATATTCTCGCTTTTGCTGCCTAATTTGATTTAAGATGACGGTTTTAAGTTGGGGGCGTGTCCCTCATAAAAAAAGATATAATAAGTAAAATGGAAACAATCAGAAACAATGAAAAATTGATGGCCGAGATCGGCCGTATCGCTGAAGTGGCCGGTTACCTCTGGACAAAAGGATGGGCGGAACGTAACGGCGGTAACATTTCCGTAAACCTGACCGACCTGATGAGCGACGTCGAAAAAGCGCTCCCCGCACTGGGGCCGGCTATTCCGTTGCAGGAAGCGATGACCGCCCTCGCCGGGCATATTTTCTATGTCACCGGTACCGGAAAGCGGATGCGCTATGTCGCACAGAACCCGTTTGCCAACGGTTCCCTGATCCGTATCGCCGGGGATGGTAAAAGTTATGATATCATAGCCGAGCAATTGATTTTGCCGACCTCCGAACTGCCTTCTCATTTGATGATGCATAATTATCTGCGTGCAATGGGCCGTGACAATAAAGTCGTTCTGCATACGCACCCGACCGATCTGATCGGCATGACGCATTGCAAACCCTTCCTGGATTCGGAGGTCATCACCCGCACGTTGTGGAGCATGATTCCCGAATGTCGTATCATTGTCCCGAAAGGTGTCGGTATTGTTCCCTATGAAATCCCCGGAACGTTGGATTTGGCACGTGCCACCATCAAGCAATTGGAAAAACATGATGTCGTATTCTGGGAAAAGCATGGAATTTTGGCAGTCGGCGAAGACCTGATCGAATGCTTCGACGCAATCGACACATTGAGCAAATCCGCCCAAATCTATTTCAGTGCACGCATGGCTGGATACGAACCCGCCGGCATGACCGACAAACAGTTGGATGATTTGGTTCCGGCGTTCGGATTGTAATCGATTGTGATTGTATATGATGATTTATCGGTGCGCAATAAAAAAATGGTGTCCCGTAGGGGCGGGGTTCTACTCCGCCCAATGAAAATAACGTCCGATAAATCATCATCCATATAAATACCATGTACCATGAAACAATTATTTATTCTCCTATTCCTTTTCTCCTCCGTCTCGTTGTTTGCCCAGCAACGGGATAGCCGTGTTCGTGAATATCTTCCTCCTATGCGTATCGTATGGCAACAGGAAAGCCAATTAATACAAGGCGCAGACCATTTGCTTCTTCCCGGAAACGGACAATCCGATCTTGCCAACCGCTCGATCTGCCGCCTGACAAGTACCGACCGGCAACACCCGGCCATCCTCTTCGATTTCGGAAAAGAACTACAAGGCGGTCTTCAGATAGTAACCGGAATGCCATCTTCGCACGAGCCGATTACCGTCCGCATCCGTTTTGGCGAGTCTGTCAGTGAAGCGATGTGCGATATCGACGGAGCAAACGGAGCTACCAACGATCATGCCATGCGCGATTTTACCATTCGCCTGCCCTGGTTGGGAGTCATGGAAGTCGGTAATTCTGGTTTCCGTTTTGTGCGTATCGACCTCTTGGATGATTCCGTCGAATTGCAGTTGAAAGAGGTCCGTGCCATCTCTACTTTCCGTGATATTCCCTATAAAGGATCTTTCCGCTGCAACGACGAACGTTTGAATGATATCTGGCAGATCGGAGCCTACACCGTGCATCTGAATATGCAGGAATACCTTTGGGACGGGATCAAACGCGACCGCCTGGTCTGGGTGGGCGACCTGCATCCGGAAGTGATGGCCGTAAATACCGTTTTCGGTTATAATGAAGTCGTTCCGAAAAGCCTTGACCTGATTCGTGATATCACACCGTTACCTGGGTGGATGAATGGGATGTGCAGTTACTCCATCTGGTGGGTGCTGATCCAGCGTGACTGGTATTACTATCAGGGTGATTTGGCTTACTTGAAGGAGCAAAGGGATTATTTGACCGGTTTGCTTCGCCTTCTGATCTCTAAAGTCGGTGAAGACGGCGTGGAGAAGCTCGACGGAGGAGGCCGTTTCCTCGATTGGCCGTCCAGTGAAAATCCGGTAGCCATCGATGCCGGCTTGCAGGCCTTGATGTTACAGGCTATGAAAGCGGGCGGCGAACTTTGTAAGGTGTTGGGCGAAGATGCACTGGCAGCTGAATGCGACGCTGTAAGAAACAGGATGACCAAAGCCGCTTCGAAGGTGATAAAACCTTTCCTGAAATCCGGTGTCGCACCGGACGCGCCGGGATCGAAACAGGCGGCTTCCTTGTTGGCATTAGCCGGACTGATGAAGCCGGAAGAGGCTGATCGGAAATATCTCGCAGTTAATGGAGGGCATGGATTTTCTACTTTTTATGG
>OGQT01001302.1_pt1 | contig 20350 bp, 13 predicted proteins | sample 1553261 | NCBI WGS metagenome assembly OGQT01 (sample SAMEA2579992, study PRJEB22360) | human gut metagenome | biome: human gut; feature: human-associated habitat; material: faeces | place: Denmark | collected 2008/2010
TGGCTCAGCCATACCGTGGCCAAGAACGCGGCACTGTTGGGCGCGTCCATGACCGATTTCAGCACGGCCGTTGCCGGGCACCATGTGGGCGAGCTTTACGGTATGGTGCAGCGGCAGGCGCTCGTAGTGTCGATGAAAGAGATCTACGGCTGGCTGCTGATCATCGCCCTGGTTTCAGTGGCTGTGATCGCCGTGAGCTACGGGCCGATGCGCCCGTGGGCCATCTTCCCCAAATGGCGCACGATACGCCGTGCCATCCGGTCGCTGGTGCGCCACGAGGAGCGCGAGCGTGAAACCGGTATGCTATCATGACTCCGGCAATATAATAAAGTTGGTATCAGCCTGTGTAAATGACTGTCTGGCAACGGTAGGAGGCTGTTGCGGTTGTCGTCTAATTTGTAGGGACATCGCTTTGCGATGTTTAGCTGGATATCAGCATGATAGCCTAACATGCCAAAGGCATGTCCCTACAATTCGAGGAGTTCTGCAACACCCTCTTTCCGTTTACGTCATTATATAAAAGAAGGCCCGGGGCGTGCGCTCCGGGCCTTCGGCTTCTATGTTAGCCCTGATGAGGGCTGAAAGCTACCTTTTTTAATTTACAGTGAAAGGTACCTTTGAATGTATGTCGCGGCTTGACGAGCCCACGAGGGCCTCGAATTTGCCCGGCTCAACCACCCACTGGTGCTTGTCGGCATCGAAGTAGCTGAGGGCGTCGCGCGAAATGGTAAATTTCACTTCGGCGGTCTCGCCCGGTTTCAGCGATACTTTCTTGAACCCTTTCAGCTCCTTGACGGGGCGGTCAATGGTCGATTTCAGGTCTGAGATGTAGAGCTGCACCACCTCTTTACCCTCGCGGTCGCCCACGTTGGTGACGGGAACGGTGACGGTGAAGGTGTCGTCGGCCGAGCCGGCGTTTTTGTCAATGGTGGCTTTGCCGTATTTGAATTCAGTGTAGCTGAGACCGTGACCGAAGGGGAAGGTGGGTTTCAGCTTGTTTTTGTCGATAAAGCGGTAGCCCACGTAGATGCCTTCGTTGTAGGGCATGTCCATGACCTCGTTGCCGAGCTTGTCGATGGCAGGGTGACCGGGATATTCGCCCAGCTTGTGCGCGCCGCACTGGTCGAGTGTGGCGTAGTAGGTGTAGGGGAGCTTGCCGCTGGGGTTGACCTCGCCGGTGAGCACGTCGGCCAAGGCGTTGCCGGTCTCGTTGCCGAGATACCACGCCTGCATGATCGATTTCACTTTGCCGGTCCAGGGCATTGCCACGCCGGTGCCGCTGATGTTGATGACGGCGATGTTGGGGTTGGCGGCGGCGATGGCCTCGATGAGCTCGTTCTGGCCGTAGGGGAGGTCAAGCGACTCGCGGTCGGTGTCCTCGCAGTCCTGGTGGTTGCTCTTGTTGAGGCCGCCGAAGAAGAGCACGATGTCGGCGTCTTTGGCCACGCGCACGGCCTCGTCACGCAGTTCCTCGGGCGAACGGGGGTCGTCGAGGTTCTGGCCGGTGACAACACCGTTGTATTCGCCGGTGGGGTCACCAACGTAGCCGCGGGCGTAAACGATGTCTGCCTTGTCGCCGATACGGCTCTTGAGGCCGTCGAGCGGAGTAATCTCGTAACGGGCCTTGAGCGACGACGAACCGCCGCCTACAGTCATCATCTTTATGGCGTTCTCGCCGATGACGGCAATCTTCTTCTTCCCGTCGAGGTTGAGCGGCAGCAGGTTGTCGCGGTTCTGGAGCAGTACCACACCGTCGGCGCCGATTTCGCGGCAGGCGCGCACATGCTCGTCAGAGCCCATCGAGCCGAAAGGACGGTTGCGGTCCATGGCGGTACGCAGTGTCAGGCGCAGTACGCGGCGCACCTTGTCGTCGAGTTCGGTGGTGCTGTAAGTGCCGTCCTGAATACCATTGAGGTAGGGGTTGGCCAGGAAGTAGTTGTCGTATGCGTTCGAGGCACCGTTCGAGAGGCCGTTGGTCCACGAGCCGAACTCCATGTCGAGGCCGCCCGAGACGGCGGTACGGGTGTCGTGCACGGCACCCCAGTCTGAGATCACGGCGCCGTCCCAGCCCCATTCACCCTTCAGGATGTCGTTCATCAGTATGGGGTTATAGCTGGCGTGTTCGCCGCGGAAAAGGTTGTAGCCACCCATGAACGACCAGGCGTCGCCCTCCTGTGCGGCGGCTTTGAAACCGGGCAGGTAGATTTCGTAGAGCGTGCGGTCATCGACGATAGGGTTGGATGTGTGGCGGTTGATTTCGTTGTTGTTGAGGGCGAAATGCTTTACGCATGCGGCCACGCCGTTGCTCTGCACACCCTGAACATAGGGAACCACCATCTGCGAGGTGAGGTAGGGGTCTTCGCCCATGTACTCGAAGTTGCGGCCGTTGAGCGGTGTGCGGTATATGTTGATGCCGGGGCCGAGGATCACGCTCTTGTTGCGGTAACGAGCCTCAGCGCCGATGCTTTTGCCGTAGAGATGTGCCATTTCCGGATCCCAGGTGGCGGCCAGGGCTGTTAGCGACGGGAATGCCGTGCACGAGTCGTTGGTCCACTTGGCCTGCTCCCATTCGTCCCAGAGCACCTCGGGGCGCACGCCCATCGGGCCGTCGGTACACCAGATTTCAGGTATGCCGAGACGCGGCACACCGGGGGCGCTGAATTTGGACTGTGCGTGGATAATGTTGATTTTCTCTTTAAGCGTCATGCGCTTCAGGGCATCCTCGACTCGTTCCTCAATCGGTTTTGTGTCGTCGAGATATACCGGTGTGTCGGCAAAGACAGAAGTTGTCGCCAATAACAGGGGCAATCCCAGAAGAAATTTTTTCATGAAAAAGATCTGTATGAAAAGATAGATAATGCTGTAGTATCACAACGTATGCGAATGGCCATATATTGCGTGTGGCCATGCGTGTCGCGGGTAGTTTTCAGGTGGGTTTTAAAGAATCCAGGCAGGCTTTTAAAGTATGGAGCCCGGAGGACTCGTGTCCCCCGGAACTCCACTGCTTTACCTAAAACCTTATTGTATCTTTTGTACCTTGGACGGGGATCAGAGTTTCACCATGGTTATGGTGCCGTTCTCGATGCCGCCGGTGAGGTCTATTGTCACGCGGTATGTGGCGCCCTGCTCAAGCTGCACGCCGTCGGCCAGCTCGAAGTTGCCGGTGTTCTTGAGCAGCGATGCGGTGTCGCCTGCCATGCCGAGGGCACCCTGGCCGAACTCACCGCCCCAGCCGTTCTGGTGGAAGAACTTGAACGACAGGTAATCGTAGCGGTAGCGGTCGCCTGTCACCGAGCCGTGCTCGGGACCTGCTTTGCCGGTGAACTGGTAGACTTTGGGCGATACCTGTGCCAGACTGTAGGCTTTGCCGGGATCCCAGCCGAACTGCGAGTCGAGCGAGGGTGAGCCTACGCCCCAGCCCATCATGTAGAGGACGCCCGAACCGTCGGCCTGCAGGGTCATCTCTGAACCGTCGGCGTTGACCATCTGGGCCGAGAGAGTGCCGTTGAGCTTGTCGAGGATGACGTTGTAGTGGCCCGAAACGGGGAGGAACGTAATCTCGTAGGCATCTTCGTCGAAAGCGAAGAAGTCGGGGTCGTAATAGAGGGCGTCAAGTTCGGTGAACTCGCGGAAGGTCAGTTTAGAACCCTGTGTCATCTCTATGACGGTAGAGTAGAGCGCGTTGTCGTTGGTAGACATCTTTTGGCCGTTGAGGTAGATCGGTTTCTCCTCGAACTGCTGCTCGCCCTGGAACTCGGTGGTGAGAATGGCGTCGTTGATGCCCTGTGTGAGATCCACGGTGATTACGTACACGCCGTTGTCCTGCAGGGTGACACCATCTTTCAGGAAGAGGTTGCCGTCGTCGTGGCCGTTGACTTCCTTGCCGGCACCCACGCCGATGAGGTCAGACTGCGATACCAGGTTCTCGCTCTTGAGCTCGATGCCCCAGCCCATCTGGCCGAAGAACTTGAAGTTGATTGCGTCGGTGGCGATGGTCTTGCCGCCCACAACGGTAATCTGGTAAGTCTTCTCGCCTACGGGAGCCATGCATAGGGCGTTCTCGGTGGTCCAGCCCACAGCGTTCGACAGCGACGGATGGCCGATGCCTTCGCCGATAATCCAGAGGGCGCCTGTGCCGTCGTCGTTAAGCGTGGCGGGCTCAGTGCCGTTGAGCTTGTAGACGCGGAAATACTGGCGTTTGGTGTCGGCTATGATGCGGTAGTTGCCGCTATAGGCGTTGAATGTCAGCGAGCCGTCTTCGTTTTTGGTGAAGAAATCGGGGTCAATCCACCAGTCGCCGAAGTTGGGGAACCCGTCGGGGGTGATGAGGTCACCCTTGGAAAGGTTCAGGTCGATTTTCGAGGTGGTTTCGTCGATGGCCTCCAGCTGCTGGCCGTTGAGGCTGAGCACTACAAAGGGCGAGCCCTCGAAACTGAAGGTGTTGAACGAGATGGTGTAGCGGCCGGGTGCCGAGTTCGAGAAGGGAATCGAGCCTTCGACGCCCGGTTTGATCTGGCTGTTCTCGTAGCCGAACACGATTTCCTGACCGTGCTCGCCGTATGCCGGTGCCACGATGACACCGCGCATTTCGGCGGGGAAACGGTCGGTCATCGAGTACACGTATTTCTCGTCAGTGCGGTTCATCGTGTACTCGGTGCCGTCTTCGGCGCGGAAGATCAGCGACTCATAGTCGGGGTGAGTGATCTTGACAGTGTAGAACTGCTCCGTGGTGGTGAAGTGTATGTTCTGCAGGGTCAGGCGCAGGGTTGCCTCGCCGTCGGGGATGTTGGCGAGATAGGGAATCTCGATCTCGGCCTGGTAGTCGGCGCCGTTCTCTTTGGTGCGGATGACCTGCTCGGTCACCATCTCGTCGCCGAAGTAGAGCTCGGCATGGATTGTCGACAGGGGCACCTCGGCGTCAGATGCCTTTACGGTGAAGGTGAGCTTGTCGCCGAAACAGGCCTGGCCCAGATCGCCGGTCACGTTCATGACCGGATTGCCCGGAGCGTACTCCTCGTCGTTACATGCGGTCAGCATGGCTGCCGATGCGAACAACAGGGCAAGTGTCTTGATATATTTCATGTGGATGAATTTCTAAAAGTTGTGATGAACGGTGGGTATAGGAGTTACTTCCACGACAGCGATACGGCGCTGCGGGCCGGAACGGTGACGGGGAAGTGGTGGGTGCCGTCGTCGAGAGTCACCTTGATCTCCTCTGACTTGGCATTGCTCATTACCACGGCATACGAGTTGTCGGGGTTCTTGAAGGCCGAGTAGGTGAGGCCGTTGGTCGAGAAACCGGTGGTTCCGATACGCACGGCATCGGGTTTTACAACGCTCGACATGTGGGCGATGATGTAGTAGTGCGAGTTGCGGGTCAGCGTGGTGTAGTCGCGGCTGATGTCAACAGCACCGTAGCATGTCTGGCAGCCGCCGGGGCGGTTGGGGCCGAGATCCTCGTCAAGCATCAGGTTCCACACAATCACGCCCTTGCACCAGCGGTTAACGGTGCCGAGAGCTACCTGCTCCATGTCGTCGATGAGGCGGGTGGCCAGGTTGCGGCCATCGTTCCAGGTGCCGATTGATGTCTCGGTGAACACGAGATCCATGCCGGGAGCGGCATTGTGAACGACTTTCAGCTCATCCTTGTCACCGCCGTAATTGTGGTATGCGGCGCCGGCGAGGTACTGTTTCGCATCGGCATCCTCATAGATTTTGGTGGGATAGCCCTTCTGCGAGTCGATGTTGTCGTAGTTGTAATTGTGGTCGAAAGCATAGATCTTGGTGTCGAGACCGGCTTTCTTCAGGGCGGGGCCCAGGCCGTTCTTCACGAAGTCACGCTCTTCCTCCCAGCCCATGTACATCGAGGCGCTGTTGCCGCGGTTGAGGGGCTCGTTCTGGGGGGTCACAGAGTAGATCTTGATGCCGTTGTCGGCCATGGCCTTGATCCATTTGGCGAAATACTCGCCGTAGTCGGCATAGTATCTGGGGTTGAGGTAGCCGCCTTTCCAGCGCGACTCGGCAGTGTTCTTGTTCTCCCAGTCGTGGAACAGTTTCATCCAGCGCGGGGCGGTCCAGGGGGTGCCCATGATCTTGAGGTTCGGATTCACGGCAAGAATCTCCTTGAGGATGGGAATCACATACTGTGTCTCCTCAGATGTAAGGGCGAAGTTCTCGATACCCTCCTTGTCGCAGCAGGTGTATTCGCTCAGCGAGAAGTCGCTGCAGCCGATAGAGATACGCACGTAGCTGAAACCGAAACCCTTCTCGGGCGAGAATGTTGTCTCAAGGAACTCCTTGCGGTCTTCGGGTTTCATCTTGAGCAGGTTGTAGCAGGTCGAGCCTGTCACGGCCACGCCGAAACCGTCCATGGTCTGGAATTCCTCGGAGGGCATGAGCTTTATGGTCGAGGGCGACATGTTGTCGCGTGTACTGAAATCGATCCACGACTCCTTGAGATCCTGCGAGCGGTTGGATGTGGTGGTGATCACGCGCACGTCGCCTGAAGTCGGAGTTTCGGGAGTCTCGGGGGCGGGAGGCAGAGGTCCCGGTTTGTCGTCGCCGCACGAGCTGAGAGCGAGCGCGCCGGCAGAGAGAGCTGAGGCTATGAAAAGTCTGTAATTCATTGTCATGTTTTTCTTATTCATATAAGTAACTGCCGGAAATGCAATTTATTGGGCCGTTTGATTTAATTAAGCCATGTAGCCGGAAATTAACATTTCCGTGCAGTCACTCATATAGGGTATGATCAATAACCGGGGTTCTGTTTCACGTTGGGGTTGGTGTCGAGCACGCTCTGCGGGATGGGCAGCAGATACGAGTTGGCCGAGAAGGGCACTGCTATGGGCAGACGGCCCGGGTCGTTGCGCTGTGCGGCGGCCATGGTCTCCTCAAGGATGTCGAGGCGCACCAGGTCATACCAGCGCTCGCCCTCGCAGGCCAGCTCCAGACGGCGCTCGTTCACGTAGGCCTGGAACAGGCTCTCCTTATTGGCTTTCTCTGCTGCGGTGAGCTTGGCCACGCCGGCGCGGGTGCGGATCTGGTCGATGATGTCGGCGGCGCCCTGCAGGTCGGTGTTCGGGCCCATGAGCAGAGCCTCGGCCTTGAGCAGGAGCACGTCGTCGTAGCGCAGGAAGTAGATGTTGCTGAACTCAGAGTGTACCTTGAACATGAAGGCGTAGTTGTCAGAGGGGTAGTAGTTGCTCCAGGGGCATTCGTAGTAGACCACGGTCTGCTCTTTGCGTTTCACGTCGCCAACCTTGTCGAAGGCGGCGATCAGGTCGCGAGAGGGGGTGATCCACTTGGCCCATGAGAAACTGTTGTCCCAGTCGGCGTAGCGGCGACCGTACATCATGTCGGCCCAGTTGCCTGCGCCGGGGTAGTAGTGCAGCTCAAGGATTGACTCGGGGGTGTTCTGCTTGAGCATGGTGGCGGTGAAACCGTCTTTCACAGGGCCGTCGACGGCAAAGCAGTCAGCGTATTCGGGGTTGAGGGCGTAGCCGCGTGCAGTGAGCTGGTCAACGTACTCAATCACCTTGCCATAGTCGCGCACAGCTTTCTCGCAGTAGATTTTGGCGAGCAGGCCGCGTGCCACATCCTTGCTGAAACGGGTCTTGTCGCCGTTACCTTCGGGGGCGTAGCGCATGGCGTCGTCAAGGTCCTTGAGGATGTACTCGTATGCCTCGGCCTCGGTGTTCTGAGCGGGGAAATAGCTCTGGTAAGACTCCTCGATATTCTCTGAGGTGATGTCCTGCGGAATGGTGGTCACGATGGGAATGTTGCCCCACATGCGCACCATACGGTACCAGATGAAAGCACGCATGATCTCGGCCTGGCCGCGCATCACGTTCACCTCGTCGGGGGTGAGGCTCTTGTCGCCCACCGACTCCACGCCGATGATGAACTTGGTGCATTTCGCGGCCTGGAGCATGTAGTAGTCCCAGTCGCGGTTCACGCAGAGGGTGGTGCCGTTGAGGTCGTTGGTGGCGGGGTCGACCACCTCAGAGCCGGTGGTGCCGGCGTATGCGTTGTCGCTGTGCACGTCGCCGATGAGCAGCCAGTCGAGCTGCAGGAAGTTCTGGTTGCCGCGGAAGTCCTCGTAGAGCTGTGTGAGGGCGCTCTCGGCTTCGGCGCGGTTCTTGTAAACGGTCAGATCCTCGGGGTTGGTGATTTCCTCGCCCTGCGTGATGTCAGAGTAGTCACTGACAGGCTCGTAGTCGAGGCCGCAGGAGGTGGCCATCAGGCCCAGGGCCGATATGCTGCTGATGATATATTTCAGTTTCATGAGAGTTTGCTGATATTAGAAGTCGATGTTGATGCCGAACACGTAGCTCTTGCAGTGGGGATAGGTACCCCAGTCGATGCCCTGCACGTGGCCGTTGTTGCCCCACTGGTTCACCTCGGGGTCCATGCCCGAATAGTGTGTGAAGGTGACGAGGTTCGATGCCGTGAAGTAGGGCTGGATGCGCGAGATACCGAGTTTCTTCATCCACTGGCCGCGGATGTCGTAAGAGAGCGAGATGTCTTTGATGCGCAGGTAGCTGCCGTCTTCGATGAAGTAGGTAGAGTTACGCATATTCCAGCCGGCCTTGGGCACGTCGGTGATCTGACCGGGGATGCGCCAGCGGTAAAGCACCTGTTTGGTCTGGTTCTTGCCGTCATACATGCCTTCGGTCTCCATGCGCGAGGCGTTGAAGATGTCGTTGCCGTATGAGCCCTGAAGGAAGATGCTCAGGTTGAAACCTTTGTACGAGAAGGTGTTGGTCATACCGAATGTGAAGTCGGGGTTGGGGTCGCCGATGTATGTGCGGTCTGACGACGAGATGCGGCCGTCGCCGTTGAGGTCTTCGTAGATCATCATGCCGGTTTCGGGGTCAACGCCGTTGGCGATGTAGCCGTAGAAACCGCCGAGCGCGCGGCCCGGTTCGTTGCGCACCACAGCCTCGTTCACGGTCTCACTGGTTACGGCGTCGAGATATACTTTCTGGAGCTCAAGTTTGTCGAGACGGTTCTTGTTGAACGACATGTTGAGGTTCGTGGTCCACGAGAACTCACCCTCGAAGTTATGTGAGGTGATGCTGAACTCGAAACCTTTGTTGGTCATCTCGCCTTCGTTACGCTGGATCGAGCTTGCGGCTGCGGCGCCAGAGGGGAGGTCGACGTTCATGAGCATGTCGGTGGTCTTCTTGTAGTACCAGTCGGCGCTGAACTCGATGCGGTTGTTCAGTACCGAGAAGTCGACGCCGACACCGGTCTGGGTGGTTGTTTCCCAGGTGAGGTCGCGTGTGCGCAGGTTGGCCTGCGAGAGTGTGGGGACAGAGGTGCCTTTGCCCTCTTCGAACCAGGGCTGGCGGTTGATGTTGTAGCGCTGCAGGTAGGCATAGTCACCGACGCCGTTCTGGTTACCGGTCTTACCCCAGCCTGCGCGGAGTTTCAGGTCGTTTAGCCACTGCACGTCCTTGAGCCATGACTCCTGCGAGATGCGCCATGCGGCAGATACCGAGGGGAATACTTTCCAGCGGTGGTCGGGGTGCAGTTTCGACGAGCCGTCGTAGCGGATGTTGGCGCTCACGAGGTATTTCGAGTCGAAGTTGTACGATACACGGCCCAGGTACGAGAAGATGCCCCATGTCGAGCCGGCCGAGCCTGTGCCGGTCCAGCTGATCATGTTGGCGGCGTTAAGGGTCTGGATCTTGCCGTTCATGTAATACTGGCCGTTGATCCAGTTGTTGGTGTAGTGCGAGTCGGTCCACGACGTACCGGCCATGACGCCGAATTTGTTCTTGCCGAACGAGAAGTCGTAGTTGGCCACGTTATCCCATGTGAGCACGGTGTTCATGTTGCGGCCGTCGTAACCTGTACCACCCTGCTCGCGGCCGTAGGTCGTTGTCTCGGGGTCGAGGAACGAGGTATCCCAGGCGTTGCGGCGGTCCATTGTGAACTTGCTTGAGAAGGTGAGGCCGTCGATGATGTTGAACAGCAGTTCGCCCGATGCGATGATGCGGTTCTCGCGCGAGCGGTTCGACTTCTGGCGTGCCTCGTTCTCGAGCGGGCTCTGCATGTTCAGGCCGTAGAAGTTGTTATAGTAGCGTGTGGGGTTTTCGGGATCCCAGATGGGAGCGTAGCGCGGAGTGTTGATCACGGCGAGGATCACGCCGCCGCGGTTGCCGACGGTACCCATGGCGCCGCCGCCGTTCGACGAGTAGTCAGAGTAGACAATGTTTGCCTTGGCGGTGAGCCATTTGCGAACCTTGCCCTCGATGTTGGCACGGAAATTGAAACGCTTGAAGAACGAGCTCTTCAGGATACCCTGGTCTTTCTGGAAACCGCCCGAGAGGTAATATTTGATTTTCTCGGAGTTCTGCGAGATGGCAAGCTGGTAGTTCTGGGTGTTACCGGTGCGGTAGGTCTCGTCGAACCAGTCGGTCTGGTCGGTGAGGCCGTCGGGCAGGTGCACCAGGCCGATTTCGTCCATAAGCTCCTTGTATTCGGCTGTGTTGAGCACGTCGATCTTCTTGGCCACGCGGGTGAAACCGCCCTGGATGTTCAGAGAGATTTTGGCGTCGCCCGATTTGCCTGATTTCGTGGTGATGAGCACAACGCCGTTGGCACCGCGCGAACCGTAGATTGCGGCCGACGAGGCATCCTTGAGAATCTGCATGTTCTCGATGTCGCCGGGGGCGAGGAAGTTCACGTTGTCGACGGGAACGCCGTCAACTACATAAAGAGGCTCGTTGCTGCCGTTGAACGATGTGGTACCGCGCACGCGCACTGTCATGCCTGCGCCCGGGGCACCGGTGGGCTGCTGTACCGATACGCCGGATGCTTTGCCCTGCAGGGCCTGTGCAGCCGACACGATGGGACGGTTTGCCAGAGCCTCTTCGCCAACGGTCGATACGGCTGTTGTAAGGTCTTTGCGTTTCACCGAGCCGTAGCCGATAACGACTACCTCGTCGAGTGTATTGCTGTCTTCTGAGAGGAAAATCTTCATTCCTGCGGCGGCCTTGTGCTCCTGGGGGGCATAGCCGATGTAGGAGAATACCAGCGTGGATCCTTCAGGAACACTGAGCTGGAAATTGCCGTCGAGGTCAGTGGCTGTTCCCGTCGCGGGATGTCCTTTGACTACGACGCTGACGCCGATAAGCGGCTCATCGGTCGAGTCGAGCACGGTGCCTGACGCGGTGATGTCGGCGGCGAATGCCGGCAGACTCCCGAGCAGAACCATTACCAGACCCAGGGCCAATGGTAAAAGATTGCACTTTGTTTTCATGCGGGGTTAGTTTTAAGTTATGTTGATGATATTAGTTTCGCGGTTCGGTGGTTTTACAGCAATGATGTGTTCCGGCCTTTATAATTATGTGATGAACGGCACCGGGCGATATGCGATGTGATGATGTGTCGGATCATGGCATAATTGTGATGGCGAGAAGATTTTTTTACAGTTGCAAAGTTAGTGCATAAAGTAGTCGGCTCTATGCGCGGGTAAATCGGGAGGTAAACTGTTGAATAGTGTTAAATGTCGGGTTTATAGCGTGTTGAGGCCTCTGCGATTCATAAAAAAAGTAAAATTGTGATGACGCTTGTAAAAGAATCAGGTAGTGCGTCAGGCAGGTCGGTCACTGAATTTACCCAGTTTCCTGACCTCTTCGGCAAAGTCTTTCTTGGGCACGAGCGCCTTGTTGCGCACGCGGAACCGGTTGTTGTAGACGGTTTGCGGCGAGCAGTGCAGGAACTCGGCGATCTTCACGCTGTCGGTGATGCCGAGCCTTACCAGGGCATAGATGCGAAGTTCGGTGTTGAGCAGTTCGCCCTCTTTGGGGATGATGCGTTTGTCGTCCTGCAGCAGTGCGTTGAAGTCGTTCACGAAGTCGGGATAGATATGCAGGAAGATTGTGTCGAACGACCGGTAGAACTCCCTGAGCTCATCTTTCATCATGTCGGTGCTCGATGTCTCGTCGACGATATCCTTGAACTTGCGGGTCATGGCCTTCATGTGGATATTCTTCCGGAATTCCTCGAGCTTGCCGATATAATCCGAGCAGATGGTGAAGATGTAGCCGATGTACTCCTCTTTCACATAGTTGGCCTCGCTGAGTTCGTCATTTTTTACTTTCAGGTCGTCGTTCAGTGCAGTGAGGCGGGCGTTTGCCTCGTTGAGCCTCGTATTCGCCTCGTTGAGTTGTTTGTGGGCCTCGGAGAGCTCTGCCACATTGCCGGTCAGCTTTTTGTTCGCGGTGTCAAGACTGCGGCGGTGCAGGCGCAGGCGCCTGTTCTGCACGATGATGATGCCGATGGTGACGGCCAGCACCGTTGCAAGGATGCACACAAGTACCAGGAACAGGGTGGTGCGGTTCTGTGACCGGCGGTTGCGTTCCTGCCAGGCTTTGTTGATGCTGTCTATTGTCTCGGAGATTCCGAACGCTCTCACGCGGTTTGGATATGAGATCGCCTTGTTGAGGCTGTAGTTTATATAGTGGTAGGCGTGGTCTATGTCGCCGTTGCCGTTCTCGAACATCAGTTTGGCCAGCTCTTCGAGTGAGGCTATCTCGGCGTTGGCGGTGCGGACGTCCACGATGGCCGATAGCGCCATGTATTTCTTTGCGCTGTCAATGTTACCGTCCTGCTGATACAGTCGGGCCAGTATATAGGCGTCTTTGGCGTCCTGATGGGCATCGAGTCCTGATCCGGCAAGTTTGCGTTTCAGAGCCCCGATGACATCTGCCGTTGATTTGTCGGTGCCAAGGATATCCCACCCGCGGTACCACAGGTATTCAGGGTGTGTGGAATCAATCACTGCCATTATCGAGTCTTTGTAGACGCGCTCGCGCATGTAGTAGTCGCTTGCCTCGTCGCCTCCGGCATAGTTGCCAAGATGGCTGTAGAGGTAAATCATCTGTCCGTAATATTCGGTGAGCAGTTCTTTTGACACATCTTTGCGGTCTATGGCCGACATAATGTCGAGAGCCTCTTTCAGCAGACCGGATCCGGTGAGCAGGCTTGCCTTCCTGATTTTATTGCGTGTCAGCCATTCTGTATTCCCGGCACGTTCGGCAATGGCGATGCTCTGGTCGATGTATTTCTTTGCCGAGTCTGAATTGTAGGGGAAGAACTCGCCTGCGAGCATGTTGGTAAACATGTAGCGGTCGGAGGCCGACTGGGCGCCGTTGAGTTTCTGCCTCAGCTCGGCTATCCTGATCAGTTTTGCGCGCTCAATGTCATCGCGCCGTTCGATAAGTGAGTCAAGCGTGGCGATATTGGCTGGTTCGGCGCCGGTATCGGAATGCCGTGACGAGCACGCCGTCAATGATGATATCTGGAAGAAAACTAACAGCAATAATGGATATATCAGGTGTTTCATGGCCGTTGGGTATCGAATCGGAGAGTGTGGCGACTGAGATGACTGGAGTGTAGTCCCCGGTCTGACGGGGCGCTGAGCACGGCAGACCTGCGAGGGGGATGCACCGTCATAACGGTGCATAATAAAGGCACACATGCCTTTGTTATGCAAAGTTAATTAAGCCGGGGTATATAAACAAAAAAATCCGCAGGTATTTTTTTGAAATACCTACGGATTTTCAAGTGTCCGAAATGAGACTCGAACTCACACGATCTAATGATCACTACCCCCTCAAAGTAGCGCGTCTACCAATTCCGCCATCCGGACATTTTTGAAACATTGCTGAACTTGCCGGTGGAGAGGGTAGACCCGGAAAGCTGGCTTGCTGGTGAGATTCGTGGTAAAAAGATGAGAGCGAAAAACGGGACTCGAACCCGCGACCCCGACCTTGGCAAGGTCGTGCTCTACCAACTGAGCTATTTTCGCATTTTTGCTGTTTTAATGTTCGCTTGCTTTAGGTTTCAACCGTGGTTGTTTCCCTTTTGCGATGCAAAGGTACGACTAATTTTTAAACTGGCAAGCGTTTTTATCAAAAATTTTTAATAAAAATTCCCCTCTGGGGGCGCTCTGGCGCATATCTCGCTGATTTACTGAGTAAAATTGATTAAATTATTTTTGCGCCTTTTTTACATTTCGTCGGTTGCCTACGTCGGTTTGTTGCCAATAGTGCGGGATGATTAATTTTTCGGAATTTTCATGGGCGATATTTGCAGTTTTATAATTCTTTTGTTTATCTTTGCCTGAAACTACTACCTTAATTTACCATAAAAACAATAATATTGAGCCGACTGACGTGAGCGACAGCTCAATCAGCAGGGTTCAGCCAAAAAGAAAGCATTGTTATGGCAAAAGTCAAACCTTTCCGCGGTGTAAGACCGCCACGTGAACTTGTCGAGCAGGTGGCATCGCGCCCCTATGATGTGCTCAACTCTGAAGAGGCCCGCGCCGAGGCCGAGGGGAATCCGCGCTCGCTCTATCACATCATCAAGCCCGAGATAGATTTCGAGCCCGGCACCGACGAGCATGACGAGCGCGTATATGACCGCGCCGTCGAGAACTTCCGCAATTTCCAGAAACAGGGCTGGCTCCGCCAGGACGACCGCGAGCACTATTATATATATGCGCAGACCATGGACGGCCGCACGCAGTACGGCATCGTCATCGCCGCAAACGTGCATGACTATGTGAACGGCGTGATCAAGAAACATGAGCTTACCCGCCGCGACAAGGAGGATGACCGCATGCGCCACGTGCGCGTGAACGATGCCAATATCGAGCCGGTGTTCTTCGCATTCCCCGACAACGAACGTCTCGAAGAGGTAATCCGCAAGGTCGCCGCCACTGAGCCTGAGTATGATTTCGTGGCTCCCGACGGTTTCGGCCATACGTTCTGGGTGATTGACGACGACGAGATGACCCGCGTCATCACCGAGGAGTTCGCCGCCATGCCGCATCTCTATATCGCCGACGGCCATCACCGCTCGGCTGCCGCCGCCCGCGTGGGCCTGGAAAAAGCCGAATCGAATCCCGATCATACCGGCGATGAGGAGTACAACTACTTCCTTGCCGTGGCTTTCCCCGCGTCGCACCTGCGCATCATTGATTACAACCGCCTGGTAAAGGACCTCAACGGCATGACTCCCGACGAGTTCCTGGCACGCCTTGAAAAGGATTTCATAGTCGAAGACAAGGGGGAGGAGATCTACCACCCCGCCGGATTGCACAACTTCGCGCTCTATCTGTCCGACGGCCGTTGGCGCTCGCTTACCGCACGTCCCGGACGCTATAACGACGCCGATCCTATCGGGGTGCTTGACGTGACAATCTCGTCTGACCTGATTCTGCGCGACCTACTCGGCATCACCGACCTGCGGTCCGACAAGCGCATCGACTTCGTGGGAGGTATCCGCGGGCTGGGCGAGCTCAAGCGCCGCGTCGATTCCGGCGAGATGGCCATGGCGCTCGCGCTATATCCCGTTTCCATGAAACAGCTCATGGATATCGCAGATACAGGCAACATCATGCCCCCCAAGACCACCTGGTTCGAGCCTAAACTCCGCTCAGGCCTCGTGATTCACAAACTCAGCTGACAACTATCAGATAACGGCAACAGTCGGTGATTCCATTTGGAATCACCGACTGTATACTATTATTGGTGCCCGGTAAACATGTCCAAGTCAGAGCCGATCACCGGAAATTCGAAACATAAGCCACGTTGTGGCCTGGAATCTTGCGCCGCGATGCGGCTTATGCTTCGCGCTATGGCACCTTATATTTTACCGGACACCAATGATTTTTATTCAGGCTTATTATCCCGTCATCATACATTAATGAACCAGGAGAACCAGGGGAACCAGTTCCCTTTACACACTAAACTGGTTCACCTGGTTCGTCTGGTTCTTTATCTTTCCTTGGATTTTAAGAACCAGGGGAACCGGGGGAACCAGGCATCCTCACCCTCATTAAAAACGGTTCGTCCGGTTATTCATTTTGGTGTCGGCCTGTGGATTTCCGGGGGATGATCAGTGAAATCGGGAGAAAAGGGAAGGAAAATCGGTGCGGGGGTTGCGCGGAATTGTGAAAGATGTTAAATTTGCATATTGTTGGAGACAACGGCCCGGCCGAGGGGTTTCCCGGCAGGGATTCTTTAATCTTACCGCATGAACAACGACAATATTTTTGCAGGAGACAAGACTTTCGCACAGGCGTGCAACGAGATATTTGACCGCGCTACGGCCGACTACCACCTGACCGACTCTATTGACGCGCCGGTGCCCCAGGCATACCCGGAAGGTTCGCTCGAACAGCTGCTGTATGTCAAGAACTGGATCGACGTGACACAATGGCACATGGAGGATCTGATCCGCGACCCCGAGATAGAAGCCGCCGCCGGCATGGAGCTGAAACACCGCATCGACGCATCCAACCAGCTGCGCACCGACCGTGTGGAGGATATCGACACAATGTTCCTCGATAAATTCTCGACGGTGACACCTGCCGCCGACGCCACCATCAACACCGAAAGCCCCGCCTGGGCAATCGACCGGCTCTCGATTCTCGCCGTGAAACTCTACCACATGCAGGCAGAACTTGACCGCACCGATGTCGGAGAAACACATCTGGCCAAATGCCGTGCCAAACTTGACGTGCTGCATGAACAGCGCCGCGACCTCACCGGCGCCATTGACCGCCTGCTCGACGACATGGCCGCAGGACGCAAGGTCATGAAGACCTACCGACAGATGAAGATGTACAACGACGCCGACACAAACCCCGTGCTTTACGGCAAAAAAGCATAAATTTCCAGGCGCCCGATGACAGAGCAGAAGACCGACAATAATCCCCGCAGGCTGGGCAGCGTGCTCGTGGCACGCTTTTCGGCGCTGGGCGACGTGGCCATGACCGTGCCGGTGCTGTACAGCGCCGCGCGGTGTTACCCCGATGTGGAGTTCACCTTTGTGACACGCGCGTCGATGGCCTCGATATTTGTCGACGCTCCGCGAAACCTGAATGTCATCGGCCTCAATTTAGGCGAATACAAGGGTGTGGGCGGCCTGTGGCGACTTTTCAGGCGGTTGCGCCGAGAGACGCGGTTCGACGCCTTCATAGACCTCCACGACGTATTGCGCACACGCATGCTGAGGCTCTTCTGCCACCTGTCGGGCATCCCCGCCGTGAGACTCAACAAGGGACGCAAGGGTAAACGCGCCCTGACACGCCGCAACAACAAGGTTCTGCTGCCGCTGGTGTCGTCGCGCGCCCGTTACCGCCAGGCGTTCCATGCCATGGGACTGCCGGTCGACAGCCGGTTCGACGGCCTTTACGGTGTAGCAGGCTCGAAAGCCGATCCGTCCCTGTTCGCCGCGATACACCCCCCTAAAAGCGAGGGTGAGCGGTGGATAGGCATCGCACCATTCGCCAAGCACGAGGGGAAGATTTATCCCCCGGAGATGATGGAAGAGGTGGTGGATACCCTTTCCGCCGACCCGCACAACCACATATTCCTTTTCGGCGGGGGCGAAAAAGAGAGCCGGATGCTCGGCGCATGGGCCGAACGCTTTCCGCGAACCATATCGCTTGCCGGTATGCGCGCAGGTTTCCCCGTGGAACTCGCGCTGGTGAGCCAGCTCGACGTAATGGTGTCGATGGATTCGGCCAACATGCACCTGGCCTCGCTGGTGGCCACGCCGGTGGTGAGCGTCTGGGGCGCCACGCACCCCTACTGCGGATTCAAAGGGTGGCGTCAGGCCGAGGCCGACATCGTGCAGCTGCCCATGACATGCCGCCCGTGCTCGGTGTTCGGCAACAAACCATGTTTCCGTCACGACTACCATTGCCTCAGAGGCATCAAGCCCCAGCTCATCGTTAACCGCGTGCTGGCACACCTGTCTGCAAACCAAACTGACTGACCGCGTGTTGATATTTGCAGAGGTGTCGCGACATCACGGCGGCACACCGCTATTCACACGCCATAACTACCGATTGATGAAAAACTTTCTTTCGGGCCGCGCAATCATGCTGGCGGCCATGACCACAGTTTTGCTTACAGCCGCGGCCCAGATTCCGGCCGGATACTACTCAAGCCTCACAGGCAAGCGTGAGGCCGAACTCAAGACGGCACTCCACAACCTGCTCTACAACCACACCGAAATATCGTCGTACTGGGATCTCCCCCAGTATTTCCAGAAAACCGACGCCTATCCGCGCGACAACGTCCGCTACGGCCAGTGGTGGGATATGTATTCCGACATCCCGCTGCGCATCCCCTCGTTCAGAGGTCTGAACCGCGAGCATGCATTCCCCAAAAGCTGGTGGGGAGGCTCTCAAGAAACGCCCGCTTACATCGACCTCAACCACCTCTACCCTTCCGAGGCCGACGCCAACATGGCCAAGTCTAACTATCCGCTGGGCGAGGTGCAGAACGCCTCGTTCGACAACGGCATAACCCGCGTGGGCACTCCCGTAGCCGGCCAGGGAGGGGGAGCCAAGCAGGTATTCGAGCCTGACGACGAATACAAAGGCGATTTCGCACGCACATACTTCTACATGGTCACATGCTACCAGAACCTGCACTGGCGCTATACCTACATGGTCAACAACAACACCTATCCCACCCTCAACAACTGGTCGATACAGCTGCTACTCAAATGGCACCGCCAGGACAAGCCCAGCCAGAAAGAGATTGACCGCAATAACGAGGTCTACAAGGTGCAGGCCAACCGCAACCCGTTCATCGACTATCCCGAACTGGCCGAATACCTCTGGGGCGACCGCAAGGGGATGGCGTTCACCCCGTCGTCGGGCGACACCCCGGCCGGCGACCCGGTGCTCATCACCCCGGTGCAGGACATGTCGCTTGATTTCGGACAGGTGGCCCTGGGCAGCGACGGCGAGGCCTCACTGCAGTTCCGCGGCGAGAACATCACCACCACCACGTCGCTCATGGTGACCGGGGCCGACCGTGCCCTGTTCACCCCCGAGGTCACTACCGTCAGCCCCTCGGCCATCAACTCGCCCGCGGGGCTGTGGGTGAAGATCAAGTACACCCCGACAGCCCTCGGCACCCATACCGCGCGCCTCATCGTCTCTGACTATGGCGTGGGGTCGCGCGGCATCGAACTGCGCGGCGAGTGTCTGCCCAAGCCCGAGTTGCGCGACTTCCGTGCTCTGCCGGCAACCGACATCACCGCCACCGGATACACCGCCAACTGGGAGGAACCCGTACAGAGCACCCCCGCCGAGACAGTCGACTATTACGTGGTGACACGCACCATCATCGGCGACAACGGTACCTCGCCGCGCCAGGTCGACGAACTTGCCGAAAGCACATCGCTCGAAATCACCGACCATGAACCCGGCACCGCCGAAAGCTACCATGTGCGCTCGTCGCGCCTCGGATTCCTTTCGGCGCAGACCAATGAGATTACCGTTGATTTCACAGGCGGCATCGGCTCGGTAGCCACCGACACCCCGATGGGTGTGGTCTACGAACCATCGGGGCTGCGTTTCGTCTGCGGCGACACCCTTACCGGCGTCACTGTCCATGACCTCTCGGGCCGTGCGGTCGCCATCTTCGATACCATCGAGAACGGCCAGGTCATTAGCCTACCCGCCGGCATCTACCTCATAACCGCTGACAGCCAGCCCGTACCGGTCAAGGCCATCGTACGCGACTGACAGCACTTTACCTGAATAGTCAGACCCGTCGGACAAGTCAGTCAAGTCCGACGGGTCTGACTCTGTTTTCTGGGCTGAATATGCCATGAAAAAAGGCTTTCCAGGGTCTGTGAGGCTGTTTTTGTGCTGTATAACACATTAATTTAACAATGGGGTAATGGGCTGTCTTAAAATTTTTTAGTAATTTTGGTGGCTATATTCCCCGCTATGCCGCCTGGTGCGTAGCAATACCTTAAATATCAACGGAATACTAATTAACAATTATTGATATGAGATTTAAAGTGTTTCTACCGCTGCTGATCTCGGCAACTACCGCGACTGTGGCCTCAGCCCAGACAGCTGTGCTGACCGGTCAGGTCGTCGACGCCGACACCGGCAGTCCGATCTCGGGTGCGCTCGTCACCATCCCCGGTCAGAACATCACAGTGACCACCGGCCCTGCCGGCGACTTCAGCATTTCAAACGCCCTGCCGGGCGAGGCTGTGGTCAACGTCATCGCATACGGTTACGACGACGGCGCACAGCAGCTGCGGCTCAACAACGGCACCAGCGAGTCTGTCATATTCCGCATCAGCTCTGAAAACAGCGACAGCGAGCTTTATAACAAAGACAACAACGACGACATGCTCTTCGACGAGAGCCTGCTCGAAGACGAAGAGGGGAACCAACAGAACGTCACTGCCCTCAACGGCGCCTCAGACGACATATTCTACAAGTTCTCGCGTTACGGCTAACAACCCCCCCCCCACAAACACCACCGCCACGGGTATAGCTCAT
>OGQT01001325.1_pt1 | contig 20097 bp, 18 predicted proteins | sample 1553261 | NCBI WGS metagenome assembly OGQT01 (sample SAMEA2579992, study PRJEB22360) | human gut metagenome | biome: human gut; feature: human-associated habitat; material: faeces | place: Denmark | collected 2008/2010
ATAATTATTTAAAATAATATTATATTCATTTTCTCCAATATTGTTTAAAAGTAAAACGCTTAAAACCGGATGATTTAAAAATTCACTAGCACTTAAAGGAGAATAAAGCTCATATAAATATTCGTTTATATTATCATTTCTCTTAATATAACTTTTTAATAAACCAACAGCTTCCAAACTTTTTCTAGCATTTTCAATATCAACTAACTTAGTTTTTAAAATAGTCATTAAATGATGATGTGTAAAATCTTTACTCATTATCTCAAGTTTATCCAAATCAGCCCAAAGAGTTAAATAAAGGCTTACAGCTATCGGACCAATTATTGGTTCATATAAAGAAATAATTATTTTTTTATCAACCTCAGTCAAAATAGTTTGATTGATGATTGTATATGTATCAGCTGGCAACAAACTATTTTTCATGTGTCTCACTTCCTTAACTTATATTTTATATTATTTTATTTTTTAAATCAATTGTTAAATACCTCCTACCAATATATATAACGTTAAATATTTGTTTTTCTTCAAAAAAAGAAAAGAAACTATTTTTTCTTAGTTTCTTTCTTATCGTCTTTTTGTTCTGGATAAGTGATTTCGATACCACATTCCATCAATTTTTTCATTAATTCTTCTTCAACTAAATTTTTATTAGTATTTACTTTATATCCCATAAACTATACCTCTTGAATAACAGCAATAATCATTGGTTTAGTTTCTGTTTCACTCAAGAAATACTTACTTAACTCTTCTCTGATTTCATTTTTAATTTGATTATAGTCAACATAACTTGGTGTAGTATTATTCTCAATTATATTAACAGCAATTCTTTTAATTTCTTCAATCATATCATAAGAGTCTTTTACATAAATAAATCCACGAGTAGTAACTTCAGGACCAACAAGAATTCTCTTTGTTTGTTTATCTAAAGTCGCACTTATTAGCATAATACCATTTTCACCAAGCATTTCTCTATCTTTAATAACAAGTTCACCAACATCATCACTACTTTTTCCATCTATTAAAACATCATCAACTTTAATAGTCTCAAATTTATCTTGTAAAACTCCATCAATAAATTCTACAACATCACCATTTTGTTTTAATAAAATGTTTTCCGGTTTCATACCAAGTTCAGTTGCTAAATTAGCATTATTAACCATTGATCTATATTCACCTTTAACTGGCATATAATATTTAGGACTAACAAGGTTTAACATAATCATCAAATCTTCTTGACTTGCATGATGTAAAATCGTGTACGTGTTAGGAATAGTAACAACACTTGCTCCCATCATTGCAATCTCATCTTGAATACGAACAAATATCTTTTCAGTTGCATCATATTTAGGTTCTGCAAAAACAACTGTATCAGTTGGTTTTAAATTTATAAATTTATCATTACCATTCACTATTTTATCAACTGTTGCATATGGTCTATCACGGTCATCACAAACAAGCAAAATCGAATTCGCTGATTCAATATCACTTAAATCCCCAAGAATACTAGGTTTAATATTTAAATATCCATTTTTAATAGCCATATTTATAATATTTTGAAGTCTTTTACCCATTACTACAATCTTTTTATGCATATTGTTAGCTGCATCAAATATTTCTTGAATTGTATGTAAATGTACAGGTAAAGTGGAAACTATTATTCTTCCATCAGCATGGTTAAATGTATCTTTAAACCAATTAGTTAATCTATGATGTGGAGAAGTATGTCCTTTTCTTTCTGAAAAAACTGATTCAGACATTAAACATAAAACTCCTTGCTTACCAACATAAGCAATTTTACCTAAGTCCATTGAATAAGCTCCATTCATAGTAGGATCTATTAAAAAGTCTCCCGTATAAACAATTGCTCCATCATGAGTATTTATAACATACATAACAGCATCCGGTACTGAATGACTTACATTTATTGGAAATACTGAAACGTTTTTAAAGCCAATTTTACGATTAGCAACAACATCAACTATGTTTTTTTCTTTCATACCATTCATTAATAATAATTCTTTTGTATATTTTGTTGCATAAACTCTAATTTTAGGTAAGTGTTCTACTAAATCAAAAACACCTCCCATATTTTCTTGATGTGCATGTGTTAAAAAAACACCAACAATTCTCTCTTTATTATCTTCTAAATATTTATAGTTAGGTAAAATATAATCTATTCCATACATTGAATCATTTGCATACTTTATACCAGCATCCATTATAAAAATTTTACCATCTATCTCTACAACATAGGTATTTTTACCCATTTCATTTAGGCCACCAAGCCCAAATATTTTTATTTTACTCATTAAAATTCATCTCCTAATTAAATTAAAAAAGTATTTCACATACGAGCATTATAACATAAAAGAACATAAAAAAAAAGTCTAAAGACCTTTTTTATTTCTCATTATCCCTTTCTTAAATTCAACTAAAAGCTATAAATCAATATCAAACCTTTTTCTATATTTATCAAACTACTTTAAATAATCATCTGTTACATCAACTTCATCCATAATATCTTCATCAATTTCCTCATAATCATCAAATGAATCTTCAACACTAACTCTAACAGTTGTATCCCCTATAACCTCAACTCCTAATTGTTTTTCAATTGTAAGTTTAATTTTATTATCTAAAACATTAACATCAATAACACTTGGTTGAGATAAAGTTCTTACTATTATTTCTGAATCTTTTGTTAAAGAAGCATTTTCTTTTATATTAACATTCATAGGATATTCATAACTAAATTTCTTTATCATTACATTTGTTTTTGTATTATTTAAATAAGAATACCATATATTAACATCATAACTTCCACTTACAATAATAGAATTATTAACTACACTTCCTCGAAAATTATGATTAATAACCCAACAACCTAAAACATTATCGATTTTTTCATTGGTCTCAATTACATAGTCTTCCTTCTTAGTTTTTTTACCCTTTCCAATTACTGCTTTAGTAACTATTTCTTTATAATAGGCCATATACTTACCTCCTAGTTTAGTCTATGCAACAATATAAAAAAATTGTATAATATTTTTGGTGATAAAATTGAAAGATTGTATATTTTGTAAAATAATGAATAATGAAATTCCTTCATATACTATATATGAAGATGAAGTAGTAAAAGTATTTTTAGATGTTAATCCTGATGCAAACGGACATATGTTAATTGTTCCAAAAAGGCATATTACAGACTTTTTAGAAATGGATGATGCTACATTAATACACATTCATGAGGTAGCAAAAAAAATGGGAGAACTTGCATATGATAAACTAAACTGTGATGGTTTAAAACTAGTAAATAATCATGGTATTACTCAAATGGTAAAACACTATCACTTACACGTTATACCAGTTTATAAAGAAGATAATGGAATTAATTCATTAGAAGATACATATAATTTATTAACAAAATAAAAAGAAAAACTAGCTGAAATGCTAGTTTTAATATGGCATAATTATGCAATTCGGAAAGCTGGAGAGACCCCGAGAGAGTAGTTCGCATTGTTGTAGTCCCAGCCACCACTGCTGGTGACACAAAGGAAGCGGGTGGCACCGTTAGAATTAGCCGAACGAAGCCACCAATATGAATTACTTCCGTTATATTGTTTTTTTGCTCCTGCATAACTGCTTGTTGTGACTCCTTGATTTTTATAATAATCTAATTGTCTTGATGTTCCTACTGATGTATCATAACTATTACCATTCCAAACTTCTTGAGCATTTAACAAATATAATTTGTCTTGGGTTTCAAAATTTGTTTCTCCTGATGTACTTCCGTGTCCTGATATTACTTTTGTTGTTGTTATCACATTTTGTAATTCAATTGGAAGGGCATTATATATTGCACCATTTACATACGTACGCATTTCGGAATCTTTCCATCCGCCTACATTTGTATTTGTACTGTTAAATTGTTGGTTTGTTATTATGTCTGCAAATTCTACTACAAATCCACATGCTATCTCACTTGTTTCGGTCGTACATGCACTCATATTTGAGATACGCACCATATGTTTTCCAAGAGAACCTAAGTCTACTTCTTTTGTATCTCCTACATTATATTTACTTGTATTTCCTGATTTTACATTTGCTGCTATTGTAGACCAACTATCACTTTCAAATGATATTGGTGTTGGTATATTACTTCCTAGTGTATCTCTTTCTACTGCATTAAATTCTAACTTACATGTATATTCTTCTGTTACACTCTCTGTTGCTACCTTATCTAGTGTTATTGTTAATGTTCCATTTAATGTTTCTTTTGCTTTTACAACTGTTGCATCGTTTTCTAGTTTATTTTTGATACTTGTATATTTTGCTGTTGTTCCATCCTTTGGTACACATGTAACCGTTACATTTGCATCATAATTACTTGAATCATTTGTTACTTCATATGTAAGTATACTTGTTTGATTAAGTGTTTTTAGTTCACTTGTTGTAAACGTAATTATTTTCTTTGTTTCATCTACTGCTGTTGAATATACATCCTTTTCATCTATACTTGCAGATGTGAAGATTACACTAAAATCTTCATTGTTTTCGCTTACATTAGCATTTCCGTTTATTATTAATGTTGTTGAGATTGCTGCAAATCCAATACTCATTAGTAATATTGCTAGTATAAGCATACTTTTCTTCTTCATATTATTTCCCTACTTTCTACTATTTTATTTTATAATACCCCCCCCGATTTTCAAGTCAATTTGAAAATTTTTATTGAAAAAATGTCAACAAAATGTTATATTCTATTTAGTGAGAAGCAAAAGTTTCTTTTGAGGCTGATGCTTACCACTTATAGTGTTGTTGCATCCTTATTCAGTAGAATAAAGATGCTTTTTTTATGGCCATAATAATTTTAAAATTATTGCTAGCAATATAAAAACGATTAAGTAAAGTAATCTTATATGATTATCTTTTTTCATTCGTTATACTTCCTCTCGTACTCCTTTAACCAAAACCCTGAATATTTAGCCTCTAGTTGGAAGTGATAAGCATCTTCTTCTGCTTCTCGATTGGTTATTATATATGCTTAATTTTGCTTGTCAATAAATCCGACAAATGTCGACAAAATTAGAACCTAAAATACCAAAAAAAAGAGTTATTCACTCTTAATTTTCAAATCTTTTGTCAGTAAATGTATGACCATATAATAAAGCATATTTTTTTGATGAACTATAAAAACTTTGACTTTCATAAGGATTATAATTTATATAATTCAATGCTAAATAATGCATAACCTTATCAAGTTTTAAATATCCTCCAAATAAAATATATCTTCTAAAATACTCTGTAGATTTATTCGTTCTATGAAGTTTATAGTACATTTTACCAATATAATAAAGTAATTCAACATATTTAAATTCATGATAAGCACTTTTAAATATATTTAATGCTTCTTCATAATCTCCTTCTTCTATTTTTTCATATGCAACACTTTTAATTAGGTTCATATCATTTACATATTGTTCATATGAAGATGATATACTAGTTAATTGTTTAATTCTATTAGTTAATATTCTATTAACAATCACATCCATATCTCCCATACTTTTAAGTAAATTACTTGTTTGGTAGTAATCCATACTTTCAATATCTTTTAATAATCCTTCCATAATTCTAATTCCTCTCTATAACTTTTTTAATATTCTAACAAAGATAAGATAAAAAAAATGACAAATTATGTCACTTAAGATTAGATACTTGAGCTAATACTTTTTGTAAAGATTTAGTTTTTTTACACCTTAATGCAAGATTATCTCCAGAACTTTTAAGCAAATTCATCTCTCTATAAAGCATCTCATTAATTGTTTCTTCTATAGCATCAAAACCTAAAACAATCAATTCTACTAAAATATCTATAGTTTCTTCATTATTAATGATATCATCATCCAAATACCAAAGACACTTTGGAAATCTAACAAGCAAATGTTCTAAATTACTTTTATTATTAAGTTCTTCTTTTAAAACCAAATTCTTAAGATAAAAATAAGGTTCTCCTAACTCATCAACACTTATATCTTCTTTGAAATTTCCATCACTTAAAGCTTTCAACAATAAAATCTCTAAAAATTTTCTAAACTCTTTTTCTTCATCAAAGTTAATTGTGAAAAATCTAATCATATCTACTTTTTCATTAAAACCATATTTTTTTGTTAATGCATTAGCGTATTCATAATTAATAAGATCAAACTCTTCCCTTTTTGAACTTAATATTCTAACTAAGTAGCTATTTCTTATATTTTGAGCTAAATTGATATAATCAGATAACATAGACTTCTTCCTTTTGGGAACTAATATATCACTTATACTTTCAAAAAGCAAAAAAAAAATGTCCGAAGACATTTTTATTAACCATTAAAATTGTTGTTTTCCACAAGAACTGCAGAATTTACCAGTTACTGGAGTTCCACAATCTGAACAGAATTTTGGAATATTTGAACTTTCTTCAACATTTTCCTTTTTCTCTTCAACTTTAACATTGCTCATAACAACTTCTGTTGGATTAACATTTTGAGTTGGTTGATTTGGTGTAATATTATTAGCACTATCCATAACATTAGCTCCAACGTTTTGGCTCATGTTCATTCCCATGAATCCCATCATTGCTCCATTTTCGTTTTTAGAAGCATTAACCATTGCATCAGCAGTAGCAGCAGCCATCATACCACTTGGATTTGCTGCATACATATCTCCACGACGTTTTTCTCTTGATATCTCTGCATCAACTTCTCTAATAATTGCTTTAGATTCATCGCTTGCATTAATATTAAGTGCCATATCTTGAATTTCCAAACCATATTGTTTAACCCAAGATTCATCAAGTAAATTGTTCATTACTTTAACTACTTCATTTTTATACTTTTGAACTGTATTAAATGAAATATTATTAGATGTCATTAAATCAGCTATACAAGTTGAAACATTACTTGTAAATTCCATCTTTAATTGACCACCAACTACTTCTTCAACGCTTACTTCATCTTTAGGCATTGAACCTAAAACATTAGTTATTAAGATTGTTGGATCCACTACTTTAAATGAATATTCTCCAAAGAAAGTAATTTCAACACTTCCATAAACTGGATCAAAAATTGTTTCTGTATTAGTAGAACCAAATTTGTTTCCTGTAATGTTTAGAAGATTTACATAATAAACTCTTTGATCATGAGCAGGTTGTCCACCAAAAGTAATACGATTTCCGATTCTCTTAATTGAATCCCCTATTCCTTTAAAGAATCCTCCTTCAAATACACTTGGCTCACTTGATTGATCCCAAATAAATTCTCCAGCTTCAGCACTAAATTCTTTGATTGCTCCATTATCAACAATCATCATTGCATATCCTTCAGGTATAACAATTTTACTTCCATTAGTTATAATACCTTCAGTTGGATTTGAGTTCCCACTTCCGTGATTAACAACTCCTTTTTGAACTAAAACAGTTTTATCACTTGTAGCAGGTGTAATAAACTCCTTAAATTGATCTCCAATAACTTGAGATATTGAACCAGTTGTTGCTCTTAATAATCCCATAAATTCACTTCTTTCTATTTTTTAGAGTATATCTTTTCCCCATGAATCAATTATATCATAAGATAAGTTCTTGAGAATACTATTTGTCTATTCCTTTACATCTTTGAGTTCTTTAGCAAACAAATAATTACTGAAGTCCATTCTCTCTATCAAGTTTTTCATTTCTTCAAAACTCATACTTTCAATAAATTCTATTCCTTCGTTGTAATATATATTAAAACTCAATATGTTATCAACAAGGCTTTTTCTAATTGAATTATGATTCTTTTCTCTTTTGATAATATCAATTAAACTCTCTCTCTTCCATAATTCAAAATATTCCTTATCCATGTAAATATTATTAAAAACATCTTGAATAATGCTTTTAATCTTATCATATTCAGTTGAATTTATTACAACCCTAACTAGTAAAACATCTCTTGTAATAAAATCTTTTGAACAAGAAAATGAAAATGCAGATAAATGTTCATCTTTAACTTTTTTATAAGTTTTTGAGCTATCAGAAAAATTATATGTAAAAAAATATGAAATATAATAATCAATTTTTAATCTTTCTTCCTTTGTAAATCCTCTTAAATCTATTTTATATTCTAATGAACAAATAGGATCATACTTTTCATCTATAATAGTAACTTCATTTCTTTCATACTCACAAGTGTCCTCTTCATCCAATATTTGATATTCTATAACCGGAATATTATACTCATTATATAAATCTTCTACATATTTTAATATATCATCAGTATCAAAGTTTCCACTTATAGAAAGTATTTGATTGCTTGGTTGATACATAATCTCATGAACTCGTTTTAATTCTTGAACACTTATTTTTAAAACGTCATCAATTTCTCCTAAATTTCCGACAAATTTTGTCTTATTATTAGCCATTGAAGAAACAACTTCATTAAACTTATAATAACTTCTATCTTTACTTCTAATGATTTCATCAACGATTGGTTTTTTTATCTCTTCCAATTTTTCTTCATTAAAATCTATAACGTTTATATAATCTAATAACACTTTTAAATGTTTTTTAAAATCTTTTATAGTTTTAATTGGAAAATAAGTAGTTTTTGAAGAAGTAAATCCATTATAATTAACATAGTTATTATTGAAGTAAGCTGAAACATTACCATAAATACTATTTTCTATTAAAGTATGTTCAAGTAAATGAGCAAGTCCTGGCTTAATTTCAATAATCTCATCTAAAACTTTTACATGACTTACTTTTGTTCCATATTTGACAGTCAAAACAGCTGTTGTTTGATTTTTATTTTTATCTTCAACTAAAACCATTGTAAGACCATTTTTTAGTTTTTTAATCGTTGTTTTTATCATTTCCTACACCTCTAAATATAATTGTACTTGTATGCTTTACATTTTGAATAAAATCAAGCATATCCTCAACAGTTGTTTCTTCATACAATTTTGCCGTTTTAGATAAACCATTTAATTCTAAATCATCATTAATTTTCTTATCTATCTCATTAAATAAATCATCCTCTTCAACCAACAAATCATAACTAACATATTTTTGAGCTTTACTTAAACACTCAGCTAAAACTTTTTTATCTTTTAAACTCTCAAATACCTCATTTACTAACTTAATAGCTGCATCTATATTTTTATATTGTATCAAAGCATCAACAAATAATATTCCCGATCTTGCTCTAGTACGTGTTCCTGCATGATAAACTAAATTATGTTCGTTTCTTAAAGTTTTAAATATTAAATTATTTTCTTTAGAAGATAAAAAGTCGTTTAATTGATATAATCTAAAGTAATTATCCTCTGTAACTTCAACTTGATATACCATAACAAGTTCAGTTTGATTAAATTTAGTTGGTATTTCAATATTTTTTTCAGCTACAATTGGTAATAAAGTCATATAATTTTTTTCGACGTTTATTTTTTCCTTACTTAAAGGATAATATTTATCAAATAACTTATCCAAAGACTCATTTTCTATATTTCCATAAACATATATAAATGGTTTATTATTAAAAATATTTTCTAAATATAACTCGTATAATCTTTCATTATTTAATTTCTCTAACGCTTCTTTATAGTGTTCACTCGTTAATCCTGTTAATTCTTCTTTATCAACTATATCCCATAATTTTTTATTATTAGATGAATCTATGTTTTCATCAGACATTTTATCAGCTCTAATTAAGTAATTCTTTTCATAATCAAATTGAGATTGATCAAATTTTTTATCTTTAATAAAAGGTTTCATTAAAGAATCTATTGCAAAAGAAAATGCTTCTTCAATACTATAATCTTTAATTAAATTTTCTCTTGGTATTTCAAAATCATATTTCAAAAAATATGTTGAACCAATAGATTTTGAAGTTAATCGATTACTAATTACTCCATTTTTAATTCTAGCTTTATTATATTCAACATTATCTGGATACTTTTCACTTGTTTGAGTTATTATATCATTTAGTATCCTAACATAAGATCCTTCACCTTTAACATGATTAACCGGAAAAAAGAACTGAAAAACAACTGTATCTATTTTATCAGTCTTTATCAATGTATAATCGTTTTTAAAATTCAAATACTTCATAACTTACCTCACTTGAGACTATTATACATTATTTGATATATTTTTTCACATTATTTATGGCATTTTTCTCTATTCTTGATATCTGTGCCTGACTAACACCTAATTCAGAAGCTAATTCCATTTGAGTTTTGCCAACTATATACCTACTTATAAGAATATTTTTTTCACGAGTTTTAATATATTTTAATGCACGATTTAAAGATATAATTAAATCTTTATCAATATTGTCATATTTTTCATCCTTTAATTGATCAAGCAAATATATGGTATCTCCTCCATCATTATAAATAGGATCATATATACTCATTGGTTCCCTTAAAGAATCATATGCTTCCTTAAGTTCATATTCTGTTATACCAAGTTCCATTAAAATATCTTCATTCTTAGGCTCTACACCATGGATACTTTGATATAAATCCCTATATTTCATAATTTTATAAGCAAGATCTCTTATACTTCTAGTAACTCTTATAGTGTTTGAATCCCTTATATATCTTTTAACTTCACCTAAAATTAGAGGAACAGCATATGTTGAAAAAAGACAGTTAAATGATGAATCAAAATTTTCAATTGCCTTCATAAGACCAACACATCCAATTTGAAATAAATCATTCATATCATTTTTACCATTGTTATATTTTTTTATTATTGAAAGAACCAATCTTAAATTACCAGTTGCAATTTTTTCCTTAGCTTGGGTATCTCCTTCTTTAAATTCTTTAAATAATTCATCCATCTCTTCTTTGCTTAATACTTTCAAATCACTCGTATTTATACCATTTATTTCTACAATCTTTTTTATATTTCTCACCTCACATTTATAATGAGGATAATTTGCTTATTTTATTCAAAATAAAAAACTTAGCTAAATAAATAGCTAAGTTTATGGTGCTAAAACTATGCGAAATGATACATAAGAGTTAGAAGCTCCATTATCTCTTGCAAAACTAAATTGACTTGCAATTACTCCATTGTGATGCGCTCCACCCCTAAAAAACCAAGGGTTAGAAGAATCAACAAATCTAGCAAGATCACTATACCAACTACAATGAGGATATACTGAACCATTTTTTTCTTTAAAATTAAAGAATGGCCCCATTTCACCAGTAGCATCTCCCAATATTCTATATTTATAAGAAAAAATAGAAGATGATGCATTATAAACATCAAAATATTTTGAAGAATAGCTTTGAGGATTTAATTCACTTGATCCAGTTTTTCCATCCACATAGGAAGCAACATATTCATACGCTCCACCAGACATATCATATATTCCACTTATATTTCCCGTAGTGCTTGCCAAATATCCAACAGAAGTGTTATATGCTCGATTGTATGATGAACTATCCCCATAAGAACCTAATACGCTACTTTGATCAGTACTTGGTAAAGCAGAATATCCTGTTTTAAATGATGAATTATTATTTATATTTATTTTAGCATTTTGACCATATTTTGAATTAGATAAATAAGCAACTGCTCCCCATTCAGTATTTTTCATCATATGTGAATCTGCTTCTCTTTTATATTTATAACTTGTTTCGAAGATATTCTTTATACTTATATTTGTCCAAGAGTATTTATTTGGTTTAATAGTTACTTTTCCATAATTACTGCTTGTTTCAAATTTTCCAGTCCAAAATCCATTTATATCAAAACTTGTGAAAGCTGGATGTGTTAACCACTCACCATTTTTGCTTCCATTTGATATTTTAGTGTCTTTTGTTTCAAATTCAAGTTCTATTTCTTGTGCTTTACTTACTACATTAGATGAACTGGAAACAGTTGTAATAGCATAATTGTCAACATTAAATAATTTATATTTAAATCTTGGTATCCATACAAAATAACTTTGGATATCACTTTCTTTTATTACATCCCCTACTTTATAATTTACCCCATCATTTAAAATTACGGAATTTGCCCAAACCTTCTTTTCATAATTGTACCATTCTTTCGATGTATCAGCATATGTTACTGTTCCGCCATCTGTTATCGTTACAGGAATTAATCCATCTACTAAAACAGGTTTAGCTGGCTGATTAATTTGTGCAGCATTATTTGTTCTTTCAATTGCATCAAAGGCTAACCTACATGTATATTCTTCTATTACTTCATCTACTGATACTTTATCCAAAGTAATTGTTAATGTTCCATTTATTTTTTCTTTTGCTTTTACTATTGTTGCACCATTTTCAAGTTTATTTTTGATACTTGTATATTTTGCTGTTGTTCCATCTCTTGGTACACATGTTACACGCACGTTCGCATCATAGTTGCTTGAATTATTTGTTACCTCGTATGTAAGTATGCTTGTTTGATTAAGTGTTTTTAATTCACTTGTTGTAAATGTAATTTTTTTCTTTGTTTCATCTACTGCTGTTGAATATACATTTGTTCCATCTAAATCTGCTGCTGTGAAAATTATTTCAAAATCATCTTGATTTTCGCTTAATTTAGTTGATCCATTTATTATTAATGTCGTTGATACCAACGCAAATCCAATTGACATCAAAATAATTGCAACTATTATTGCACTTTTTTTCTTCATAAATTTTTATCACCCTTTACCTCATAAAGCTCCCAAATTTGCAAAAAATTTTAAATTTGTTTCATTATTCTATTTACATACAGACTATACTTAATATTATACAATTTATGTGTTTCATAGTAAATATCCTATTTCTAGTATGTGTAAAGGTTAATTTTTATAAATAAAAAAAATAGTAAAATGAAAACTATTTCTTTCTTATATTCAAATTTTTATCAACAACTAACGTTATTTTTTTAGTATCCAACACTTCATTTGAACCATCTTTTTGATATTTAAAAGTTACAACAACACTTCCTTTATTTATTCCAATAAATTCATAATGTTGGACTCCCTTACCATTATCTTTTTCTATATATTCTGAATCCCTAACCTCAATAATATTATCTTTAGAAAAAGTATATGTCCACATCAAACTATTAGCATAATCGGCATCTAACTCTAATTCATAGAAACTCTTATTTACAGTTTTTTTACCAACTTTCAAAAAGAAAAGAAAACAAACTATTACTAATAAAACAATTATAACAAATGTAAGTATCCTCTTTTTATTCATAGACATCTCCTATAATAAATTTATCCTTCTCTTTATTTCATCAACTCCTAAAATACGCATGATATCATATAAATCAGGAGTACGAGATTTTGTAGTCAAAGAAACTCTTATAACTGTTGAAATATCAGCAACATTTCCTTTATACATTTCCGGATTCTTTTTATAATCTTTCATATTTGATGCATAACCTAGTTCTTCAGTTAACCCTTTGATTTTATTAAACCAAGTATCTTTATCATCTAAAGCATCATAATATTTATCTATGTAAGTGCTAACAATATTTTTTATTTCATCTATATCTGTAACACGTCCCCATTCATAATTTTCAGCTTTAAATAATTCAGGAAACATATAATAAATATTTGGTTTAATATCACTTAAACATGCATAATCTTTTCTAGGTTTTTCTATTTCTCTTTCAATATTTAAAATACTAATTGTATAATCTCTATTTTCACTCAAAAGTTTATTGAAATCAACATCATATTCTTCTGTATATTTTAAAAGTCTTTCAAATAAGTCAGTTGCACTCATCTTTGAAATAATATTTTTTGATATATTATCAAGTTTTTCTAAATCATATAAAGCTCCACTTGTTCCAACTTTTTTAGGATCGAAATTAAACTCTAAAAATGATGCATCTGGATGATTATCTCTCCACTCTTCATAATTACTATTTAATATAGTCATTAAAGATTCAATTATAGCTGAAGCTGGATATCCTTTTTCACTATAGTAACTCATTAAAGCTTCTGGATCTTTTCTTTTGCTTATTTTTCTTTTTATATTTCCATCTTGTTTTAAAAGTAAAGCATTATGAATATAACTTGGTTTTTCAAAGCCAAAAGCATCAAACATTTCAATATGTAAAGGTACACTTGGAAGCCATTCTTGTCCTCTTACAACTGTTGTTGTATGCATTAAATGATCATCAACTACGTGTGCAAAATGATATGTTGGAAGTAAATCTCCTGACTTCATAATTACCATATCATTATTGTTTTCTGGGAACTCAATAATTCCTGTAACAGGATCATCAAATTCTACTTTTCTATTTGGATTTCCTTCACTTCTAAAACGAATAACATAAGATTCACCATTTTTTATTCTTTCAGCTCTTTCTTCATTCGTTAAATCTCTACATTTAGCCCATGCTCCATAATAACCAGGTTGAGCCTTCTTTGCTTCTTGTTTTTTTCTCATTATATCAAGTTCTTCAGCAGAACAAAAACAAGGATATGCCCTTCCAATTTCAATTAAATGTTTAATAAATGCATGATAGATTTCTTTTCTTTCACTTTGAACATAAGGTCCATAATTCCCATGAATTTCACCCTTATACTCATATTCATCCGGATTAAGTCCAATATAATCTAAACATTCCATTATTTTATCAACAGCATCAGTAACTTCTCTTTTAGTATCAGTATCTTCATTTCTTAAATAAAATACTCCTCCACTATTTTTAGCTAAAAAATAATCTGTTAAAGCTTGAAACAAATTACCAATATGTACAAATCCCGTTGGACTTGGAGCAAATCTTGTAACTAAAGCTCCTTCTTTTAAGTTTCTTTCAGGATACATTTTGTCATAATCTTCAATAGTTTTATCTATATTTGGAAATATTAAATCTGCAAGTTCTTTATTACTCATAAATTCCACCTCTTCATAGAAAAGTATACCGAAATAATGTAAAAAATGCAATTATAAAAGGAGTGAAACGTTCACTCCAAACTATTTTAACTTATATATAATGTAGCTAACATATAATCCATTCTTTTAAGGACACTATCACTGATGCGTTCATCTACATTTTTAGTTACTTTTAAATATATTTTATCTCCATGTAGATAACTATAATTTGAGTTATCAGAGACATTCTCTCGATTAAACGTTTCTTCATCAAGCATTTCAAACTTCAAATAAATATTTTCATCATTTAAGTTCTTTAAATAATACGTATTATTACTTAATTTCATCATTTCAAAATTAGTAACATCTATATCTATTTTAAAAATGTCATAAGCTACATACGTTTTTAAAACTATTTCTTCTTCAACACCATTTACAATAATTATATCTTTTTTTAGATTTTCTTCTACTACAATCTTAGTTGTTGTCGTTGTTGTTGATACTTTCACATTTTTAGAACTTTTAACATTAAACATCAAAAGACCAACGCTTAAACAAAGGACACTTATTATAATCATTAAAATATATTTAAAATCTTTATTCATATAATCCCATCTTATTCTTTATTATATTTATTTTTATAGATATCAATAAAAGTATCATCATCAAAATAATTAATACCCATTGATTTTTTTACTCTTGTTAATACTTTATCAGCATCATTTTTTGCTTTTTCCGTACCATTTTTTAGTATTTCGATTACTTCTTCAATATGATTTTCAAAGTAAGCACGTCTTTCTCTTATAGGAGCAAATTCACGATTTAAAACATTTATTAAGAATTTTTTAATCTTAACATCTCCTAAACCACCACGTCTGTAATGATCCTTCATTTCATCTAAGTTTTTATATTCAGGAGCATACTTTAAAAAGTCATCATCTTTAACAAAAGCATCTAAATAAGTAAATACCATATTTCCTTCAACTTTCCCTGGATCACCTATATTTATATGATTTGGATCAGTATACATCTTCATTACTTTTTCTTTAATAACATCAGATGTATCAGAAATATAAATCGCATTTCCCAAACTTTTACTCATCTTTGCTTTACCATCTATTCCTGGAAGTCTATTACAAGTTTCATTTTCTGGTAAAACAGCACTTGGTTCATATAAAGTTTTTCCATAAATAGAATTAAAACTTCTTACAATTTCTCTAGTTTGTTCAATCATTGGAAGTTGATCTTCACCAACAGGTATAATTGTTGCATCAAAACCAGTTATATCAGCAGCTTGACTTATTGGATAAGTTAAGAAGCCTGTTGGAATGCTTTCAAACTTACGCATCTTGATTTCACTTTTAACAGTTGGGTTTCTCTCTAACCTAGTTAAACTTACCAAATTCATATAATAAAATGTTAGTTCACATAATGCTGGAATTCCTGATTGAATAAATATTGTTACTTTATTTGGATCAATTCCACAAGATAAATAATCAATCGCAACTTCAAGTACATTTTCTCTAATCTTAGCAGGATTATCGTAATTATCAGTTAAAGCTTGAGCATCAGCTATCTCAATATAAAACTTATCATAATCCCCTTCATTCATAAGTTCAACTCTTCTTTTTAAAGACCCAACATAATGACCAATATGAAGTCTACCAGTAGGTCTATCTCCAGTTAATATAATTTTATCCATATTTAACACCTTCAAATCTATAAAAATTGTATCAAATTTCTAATAAAAAGTCTTTATTTAATTAAAATTTTTCACTATATTCTTTGCATTTGTTTTATAAAAGCGGAAAATTGCAGTATCTTATTTTAACATTATTAGGTAATTTACAAGTTTTATATAATTTATATAACAACTTTGATTTTAAATATATCACTTTTTTATTTGAATTTAACCATCTTAGTTGATTTTGTAACAAATTCATACGTTGTTGCTCCTTTAGAGTTGTTCCTACATCATTTAAATCAAGTTCTTCATAGTTATTTTCATATACTAGGATCATATTATTAAAATTAATAACACCAAATTTTCCACCATCTATTTTCAATAAATCTAAAGTGTTTTTTAAGCGAGAATGTTTTTCTTTAGGACTTGATAATGGTGCAAAATATTTCATATTTTCAATCTCAAATAACACTCCAATAAAAGGTCTTAACTCTTTATTACCTGCATTATAAGCAACTTTATTATCAAATTTTCTTAAGTAATCACAATAACGATAATCAACTTTTACAATTTTTAAATTTCTGTACATTTATTCCTCCATATAAATAGTGGATTAGAACTACTTCTAATCCACTTTTTTCGTTGCCACTTATAGAGCTGGCTTCACTCACTTTTTTCATTGCCACTTATAGAGCTGGCTTCACTCACTTTTTTTGTTACATACGTAACATTAATATTATATGCATTTTTGCATAACATAATCACTTATGTAGAAAGAATATATCACAGTTTCTCTTAATTGTCCAGATTATTACTCACTTAATTTTATAAGTTCATTATAATGCTTATCAAAAGATTCTAAGAATTCAGTTATCTCACTTGGCATTGTATATGGTGAAAGACTTATTCTAATTGTTGTTTCACTTCTTTTATCATCATGAGTCATTTGATAAACAGATTCACTCTTTTTGCCCTTGGAACAAGCTGTATTACTAGAGACATAAACTTCATCTTTTTCTAGTGCATGAATAAATGTTTCTGGTTTTATGTCCATTAAACTAATATTTAAAATATGTGGAATACAATATTTACTTGAATTGATAACAATTCTTGGATAGTTTTCCATATGTTCAACAATCTTATCATAATATTTTTTTACTGTTTCTTCTTTTTTATTTATATCTTTTAAGGCAAGTCTTAATGCTTTAGCAAACGACACAATTAAAGGAAGCGGAGGTGTACCCGGAACTAAGGAATCATCATGTCCATATAAAATTGGAGTTAATACAAGACCTCTAGTTTTATATAAAAGTCCAATACCTTTTGGTCCATATATCTTATGACTACTAATAGTAGCTAAATCAACATCATTAATATTAATATTAACTTTACCAATTGCTTGAGTCATATCACTATGGAGAATACAATTCTCATTATTTTTTCTTATAACTTGTCTAACAGTTTTTAATGGTTGTCTTGCTCCAACTTCGGAATTAACTGCACAAATACTTACTAAAATAGTGTCTTTAGTAACTTTATTTTTTAAATCATCAAAATCGATTACACCTTCATTAGTAACATTAACATAATCAATTATAAATCCAAGTTTCTCCAAATGTTTACATATTCCATAAATACTTGGATGCTCCATTGTTGAAACAAGTATTCTATTTCCATATCTTTTATAAGTTAAAGCCGCTCCAATAATAGCTAAATTATTTGATTCGGTTGCACCACTAGTATAAAAGAACTCATCTTCTTTAATATTTAAAAGTTCACTTACTTGTTTATTTGCACTTTCTAAAAGCTCATGAGCTTTAACCCCTAAACTATGTAAACTATTTGGATTTCCAAAATATTCTTCTGTAACCTTATTGTAACTATCAAGTACTTCTGGAAGCACTGGAGTTGTTGCCGAATAATCTAAATAAACCATTTCCTACTTCACCATATCTCTTTCTTTTTTATAAGCATCTAATAAACGTTTATGAATTCCTGGCTCAACCACATTTATAGAATTAATCGCATATTCTAAACTTTCTTTAAAATTACCTTTATTAAATTCTCTTTCAGCTTTTGTTAAACCATTATTGATATTTGAATTTATTGCACGATATCTATTTCCATAAACAATTGCATTTTCTGCCATAGATGCCGTTTTAACAATCTCTAAAGAAGTATTATACACCTTTAAAACTAAATCTCTAGCTGTATCTACTCTTGTATTTAAAGTTTTTATTGAAATTGGTTGGTTTTCTAGTTCTAAAACCATATCTCGAACAGCTTCATTAGCCTCCTCAAGTTCTACATAATAATTTTTGGGAACAACTGGAAGCTTATATGAATTAATGTGACTTTTAGTTTGTTTTAAAATAACTTTTATTTCATCAAGTTGTTCATGAGCACGTATTTCATCTTCTTTTAAAGATCCTAAACTTCTTAAAGTATAGTCAAGCTTATCTTCAGCTTTTAAAAGTTTAGCATTAATATTTTCCATTTCTTTTGTAAGTCTTGAATACGCTGTATTCTTTTCTCTAAACTTATTAACAAGATTATCATACATTGTTTCACATTCTAATATTTCTGATTTTATTTCACTTATAATATGAACATCATCATCAGTCAAATCATAACTATATTTAATATCATCAATTTTACTAGAAAGATTATTAACAATTTTCTTTAATTTTTTACACTTAATTAATACACTTCTAATATAATCATCAAACATCTTTTTAGCAACACGTTCTTTATCAAAATCAGAATAAAGTCTATCAAAATAATCCATTATAGTTTTAAGTTCAAATATAGAATCCTCTAGATTTAAAACATTTAATCTATCAAAAATATCAGCAATTTTCTTTTCTGATTCATTTATATTATATTCTATCTTTAAATAATCAAGATTATATCCTTCACTTTTCATCTTTTCATTGATTTTACTAACTTCTTCTATTTTTTTAGGAATCAGATTTTTACCTAAAAGAATAATCGATGGAGCCTCTTCAATAACAATTTTTAAGTTACCAATAGTGTCATCTAAAGCTTTAACAATTTTACCAACTTCTGAATAAACATTATTTTCCATAGCAAGTTCAAAAGCTGAAAAAAGTTTATCAACATTTTCAAATTGAAGTTCTAAAGGAACTTGTATTAAAGAATAATCATCTTTATTATTACCATTATTATAATGTAAAAATATATTACGATATTCACTTTTTAATTTAGTAACAATTTCCCTGTTTTTCTTTTCTGATAAAGTTATCTCTTGAATATCATCTAAAAGTTTACTTGCTTTACTTTTAGCAATATAAATATCAAACTCAACATTAGTTAAATATTCATTAGCTTCTCTATATTTCTTTTTATTAACTTTTTCTTCAGCTTGTAAAAGTTCATCACTTATCTTTATAACATCTTTATCTTTTAGTTCCTTAAAAACACTTTTCCAATAATTAAACTTAACTTCAAGATCTTTATTATTTATTAAGGACTCAACTTTATTAAGTTCACTTAAAATAGAACCACTTATAATTAAGTTTTTACTTCTT
>OGQT01001331.1_pt1 | contig 20044 bp, 19 predicted proteins | sample 1553261 | NCBI WGS metagenome assembly OGQT01 (sample SAMEA2579992, study PRJEB22360) | human gut metagenome | biome: human gut; feature: human-associated habitat; material: faeces | place: Denmark | collected 2008/2010
ACTGTAGCTACATAAAGGGCTGTCTTCATTCTTCCCTCTATCTTAAAGCTGTCAATTCCTGCCTCTATAAGCTCTGGAATATGCTCAATCATACATAAATCTTTAGAGTTAAAGATATAAGTTCCTCTTTCATTCTCATATACAGGCATATATTCGCCTGGTCTGTTCTCCTCAACAACAGCGTACTTCCATCTGCAAGGATGTGTGCAGGCACCTCTGTTAGCGTCCCTTCCTGCCATAAAACTGCTAAGAAGACATCTTCCTGAGTATGATATACACATAGCACCGTGTATGAATGTTTCTATCTCCATCTCATCAGGAATATTCTTTCTTATATTCTTAATCTCATTCAATGAAAGCTCTCTTGCTGTTACAACTCTCTTAGCCCCCTGTTTCCACCAGAACTGGTATGTCATATAGTTAGTATTATTAGCCTGTGTGCTTATATGAATATCTATATCGTGAAGTTCTTCCTTGGCAATTGTGAACATTCCCGGATCAGATATAATAACTGCATCTGGCTTTATAACATCAAGCTCCTTAAAATATTCCCTTGCTCCGTCAAGGTCATAGTTATGTGCAAGTATATTAGCTGTAACATACACCTTAACATCTCTTTCGTGGGCGAATTTAATTCCTTCTATCATATCCTCTTTTGAGAAATTCTTAGCCTTAGCTCTTAAGCCAAAAGCCTCTCCACCGATATATACTGCATCAGCACCAAATATAACTGCAATCTTTAATACTTCAAGACTGCTTGCTGGTATTAAAAGTTCAAGTTCCCTGCCATTATAATAATGTCCTGCCATATTATTTTCCTCCATTTATTTTTTAACACTCAATGTAATTCCGTCTCCAATTGGTACAATTGAAGTTATAAGATTATCATTATGTGTAAGCTCATATACATACTCTCTAATTCTTGTATGTATTGTCCTGTCCCTCCTTGTGACAACATATCTGGACTCTACAAGCTCACCCTCCTGAAGTATATTATCTGTTATAAGAAGTCCGCCCTTAGGCATAAGCCTTAATATTTCAGGCAGATAATTAATATACTGTCCCTTGGCGGCATCCATAAATATAAAATCATATGGACCTTCCAGCTCTTTTAAGACTTCCATAGCATCGCCCTCTATAAGCCTTATACAATCCTCTTTTCCTGCCCTCTTGAAATTATTGCGGGCTATAGGTATTCTTTTATCATAATTCTCTATTGTATCAATTATACAACCCTCAGGCATATTCTCACTCATAAGAATAGATGAGTAACCTACTGCCGTTCCTACTTCAAGAATCGACTGTGGCTGCTTTAATCCAAGCAGCACCTTTAGCAGATTGCCCATCTCTTTTCTAATAATCGGGACATCGTCCTCAATTGCTTCCTTTTCGATTGTATTACAGATTGGTGAATTACCTCTATCAAGAGAATTAATATAAGCTACTATTCTTTCGTTGACAATCACCTTAGTAAACCTCTCATTAATATTTATTCACTATCACCAGTATCAGTTGTGCTGATGCCAGCTAATATCTTCATCATATCTGTTGGCTTCATACCTGTATTAAGACTGTATGTTCCCGCCTTAAACTTATCTTTATAATCAGATAACTTTACCTGAAAATAAAATATTTTCTCATCACTAATAAGACCTTTTTCATATAACTGGCTGGCTAACCTCTTAGCTGTTACACCATCAGCTATTGTCACTTCAACTACTTTGGCATTATCAACTGTGTCTACAGACTTCTCATTAAATATATTGTTACCAAATGTATAGGCTTTTGTTCCAAACATAACAACCACTACTACAGCAATTGCAATAAACAATGCATTAAGTGACAATGAAACAACCATTCTTATAGATTTATTATTCATAATCAAATATCCATTCCCGTCCGACTAAATATAGTTATGATGATTAATTATTCAAGAAATCAACATCGAATTCAATTGTCTCAACTACAGTTCTGCATATATCCTGAACCATACGGCACAGACAGACCTCAGACAGCAGATATCTGTTGACCATATCCTGTCTTCTCATATCTGCATATCTGTTATTAAGATCCTCCTGTGCGGCAAATATATCATCAACCTTACCACTATTCTGTATATCAAAATTCTGTCTTCTGAACTCATCAATACTTCTCTTTAAATTAGGGTCTTTATCTATAATAGCCTCTAGTCTTTTATATTCAATATATTCAGGGCTTTCTTTTATAGCTTTGCTTAGTTCAAGCTTTAACTGCTCAATTCTCTGCATTAATATCTCCCATTATAACTGATTACATCTGAGCTTCCATAATAATTGGAAGAATAACTGGATTTCTCTTCATCTTCTTCCACAAATATTCGCTGAGATCATCTTTGATAATGTTCTTAATCTTACTCCAGTCAGTGATATTCTTATCAAGACATCTAAGAACAGAATCTGTAACTATAGCTCTTGCCTCATCAAGCAGTTCTTCTGCCTCTCTTACATATACAAAGCCTCGAGTTACAATATCCGGTCCTGCAACAAGCTGTCCTGTATACTTCTCAAGTGTGAGAACAACAATTATAATACCATTCTCTGCAAGATTCTGTCTGTCTCTTAATACAATATTACCTACATCACCAACACCAAGTCCATCGACAAGAATAGCTCCTGTGTGAACCTTTCCAACGATTGCAGCCTTCTCATCACTAAGTTCAATAACATCACCAGATTTGGCTATAATAACATCTTCCTTATCATATCCAAGTGACATTGCAACTTCCTTCTGTGCTATAAGGTGTCTGTATTCACCGTGTACTGGTATAGCATACTTTGGCTTAAGAAGTGAATATACAAGCTTTATCTCTTCCTGACAGGCATGTCCAGATACATGTGTATCCTGGAATATAACCTTAGCGCCCTTCATTCCAAGTTCATTGATAACTCTTGCTACAGACTTCTCATTACCAGGAATAGGTGTTGATGAAAATACAACACAGTCGCCCGGCTGGATAGATACCTTTCTATGAAGGTTAGCTGCCATTCTTGAAAGGGCTGCCATTGACTCTCCCTGACTACCTGTTGTAATAAGCACAATCTGCTCAGGTGTGTAATTCTTCATAGCCTCTGTCTCTATAAGAGTACCATCTGGAATATGAAGATATCCAAGATCCTCAGCAACATCTATAATATTGACCATACTACGGCCTTCTACGCATACTTTTCTTCCATATGCAACTGCCGCATTAATAATCTGCTGTACTCTGTCTACATTAGAAGCAAATGTTGCAATTATAATTCTGCTGTTCTTATTATCATTAAATATCTTGTCAAATGTACTTCCTACAGTTCTCTCTGACATTGTAAAGCCCGGTCTTAAAGCATTAGTACTATCGCACATAAGTGCAAGCACGCCCTTCTTTCCAAGCTCTGCAAATCTCTGTAAATCTATTGGTTCACCATTAACTGGTGTATAATCAACCTTAAAGTCACCTGTATGGACAAGAATACCTGCTGGAGAGAATATTGCAAGTGCAGCTGCATCTGCAATACTGTGGTTAGTTCTTATAAATTCCACCCTGAAATCACCAAGAGTAACTGACTGTCCATATCGTACAACTTTTCTTTTAACTTCACGAAGCATATTATGTTCTTTTAGCTTAGACTCTATAAGTCCCATTGTAAGACGTGTAGCATATATAGGAACATTAACTTCCTTTAATACATAAGGAATTGCTCCGATGTGATCCTCGTGGCCATGTGTAATAACAAATGCTTTAACCTTATCAATATTCTCCTTAAGATAAGTAACATCTGGAATAATAAGGTCAATACCAAGCATTTCTTCTTCTGGAAAGCTTAAACCGCAATCCACAACAACAATACTGTCATCGTATTCGATGGCAGTTATGTTCATTCCAATCTGTTCAAGGCCTCCAAGTGGAATCACCTTAACAGAACCGACATTTTCTTTTTTCATTAAGCACCTCATTCTTTATTCAATTATATAAGTTCAATATCATCATCCATAAGTTCCGCAAATATTCTGCTGATTGCATCAAATTCTGTATCGTCCTCAACAAATTCATATACTGCATCTGCATCTGCTTCACTTGATGTGTCTTTTAAAATGTAACATTCCGCATCTGTATCTTCTTCATCAGAAGAATCTGTTACTAATAAATAATTAACTCCATTCGCTCTTGTCTCTTCAATAATATATAATTCAACATTCTCGTTATCATCTGTAACAAATGTGAGCTTTTCCATATTAATTATAACCACCTTTATTAATTCATTTACCTGCCTGCATTAGCCTGACAGTCAAGATAACCTTGTAATATAAATACAGCAGCAATCTGGTCAATAACTGCCTTTCTGTTCTCTCTTCTTACGCCGCTTTCCATAAGTGCCTTCTCTGCTGAAACTGTTGTAAGTCTTTCGTCCCACATAATGACTTCAAGCCCTGTTCTTCTCTCAAGATTCTTAGCAAACTCTTCACAGGCTATAGCTCTCTCACCTACAGTATTATTCATATTCTTAGGGAGTCCGACAACTATCTTCTCAACGTCATTCTCCTCAATAATAGCTTCTATTCTGGCGTATGTCTTTCTAAGCTTATTCTCTTCTTTTCTTGTGATTGTCTCAACAGGCTGTGCTGTAATGCCAAGTGCATCGCTTAACGCCACGCCCACTGTCTTTGTTCCATAATCCAATCCAATTATTCTCATAACTTAATTATAAACCCTTACCCTCTATGAAGTACTTGATAACCTCTTCTACAAGTTCATCTCTTTCTACCTTCATAATAAGGCTTCTTGCATTGTTATGACTTGTAATATATGTTGGATCTCCTGACATAATATAACCTACTATCTGGTTAACAGGGTTATATCCTTTTTCTTTTAATGCAAGATATACTTGTTCAAGTATTCCTTCTACTGATATTGTCTTTTCTGGCTGTGTTCTAAAAAATTGTGTATTATTATCTATCATATCTACCACGTCCCTTTCGTATACCTTATTATAATATAACATATCATCAAATAAAACAAGAGAAAAATCAAAAACCACCATCTGATGAATAACATAATACTATCATTCATCAAATGGTGTTTAATTTGTTATACTATATAATCTTCCACTTAATATGTCAACATTTAATTCAATGCCGATACGCTGTTTTCTGGCATAATTCCTACTGATATATTAAGATTTCCATTTCTTACCCTTAATTCGTCAATGAAATCTTTTTCTGCATCATCATTTTTTAATCTGATTTCATATGTAAGCTCATACATTGTGCCCATATTAGTTGTCTTAACTTTATTTAATCTGTTCTCAGACGTGTATTTATCAAACAGATCATCAAATACCGAATTATAGTTAAGGCTTTCTGGAATAACAATTTTAAGCTACTTACGTCCTTCATTCCTATCTGCAAAACCGAATGCTGATATAAGTATTAATAGCAAAAGCATAACTGCTGTAAATGCTGCTGCAAATGTTACATATCCAAGACCACAAGCAAGACCTGCTGCCATTGTAAAGAACACAATTGAAATATCCTTAGCACTTCCCGGTGCACTTCTGAATCTTACAAGTGCAAATGCTCCTGCCATCGAAAATGCTCTTGCAACATTGCTTCCCACAAGAAGAATAACGACTGATACAACCGCTGGAAGCATTAAAAGACCAATTATAAAATTCTTCTGGTAACCTTCTTTTTTGCAGATGTACATATATACAATTGCAATAATAACTCCGATTACGATTGATGCACCTAAAGATATTGCCGCCTGGCTGATATTTATTGAATTATCCGCTGTTGATGTAAATATTGATTCAAACATAATATTGCTCCTTTTAATTTATACTTTTGTTATTAGATACATATTGCACTTTTTCCATACTGTCCATACTGACAGCCATATACATTACCGTATTCCTTTGCATATTCATTAGGTGCTATCTGGTTACTCAATTCCTCTGTATCTTTATCATAACCTTCAAGCACATATCTTTTATATTCTGTTCCATATTTAGAGAATGAAACAGGATATATATGCAGATCCGAAAGACATCTTGTAAACCACATCGGTACTGCACCGCTTATTTTAATCTCCATAAGATACAATCTGTCAGGAATAAGCTTGTTGCCATAGCTTCCGCTCTCAAGCCTTACATCGCCTCTCCTTGTTGTTATATTAGTATCAAATGTAACTCTGAAATCACCATCATTTTTTTCAAAATAAGCATACCTGTCATATGAAAGATATACCTTTGGCTTTAATGTATACATTTTCTTAAAATAATCAATCTCTTTAAGCACCTGTGTGTTAATACATTGTATGTCACTCTCAGGATACACATCACTTTCCATATACTTATATGCGTCTTTTAGTACAATGGATGTTCTGCGTTTATTAACAATGCCATTATATTTCTTCTTAATCTCAAGAAACACCTTGTCTTCTCCACAAGGAGTGCCATAACTTCTCATTCTGAGTTTCTCCTTGTATACAGGCTTCTCAATTGAACTTCTTATAAGCCTGTTGTCATCAGTATCATAATAAATGTTACATATACTATAAAATTGTCCATTAAGATTATATTTATCCGGCTCCATATAATCATTTATTCGTTCAAGCAGCCTTCTGAAAGTGTGTTCATCAAGTATATATTTTTTCTCATATCTGTTAAATACTTCAATTGCCATACACTGGTCTCCAATCTTTCCTGCACATCTTAATATCCTCTGCAAGTTACTTCACAACGCGTTTTCCTGTGAACAATTGTATATTACTTGGAAATTGTGACCAAATGATGTAAAAAATAAGTAAAAAATGTGATATTGCTGTGTATTCTGGCATTCGCAATCTTAATATCCCAACGACTTAATTCTTTATGACTATATGAAATCACTCTGTCTTCTAAATATATCCATACAACTATATAAAGGAACAAAAAAATCCGGCAGTACACTGCTTAAACGCAACATACTGCCGGAGTATTTATAAGTATTAATCTTAATTCAACTGCTCACTAACTGGTCTATTCTGCCAATTAATATATACATTCTAGTAACCTACCGCTGGTGCGAAGGTTTCCTTAACTGCACAATACTTGTCAGCAAGGCATACAAGCCAGGCTTCCCTGCACATAGGTGGAACTATCGTAAGAGGAAACATATGTCTTGAGATTATATTTCTTTCTATATCGCCAAGATTATATTCCTTCTCTGCATTCCTTAGTGCTGTTGCAGGATGTGTAAAGCCGTGGAAATGATGTCCCTTTCTCTTTATGTGCCAGTCATATAAGAAATAATCGTGTAAAAGTGCTCCTCTTATAAGTGCTTTCTCATTCACCTTTAAATGAAAGAATTCTGCAAGCTTAAGACTTGCTCCTGCCACACCTACACTATGCTCATATACTGTTGTTAAACCGTGCTGTATAGCATTCTTCTCGTGTGCAAGATTGCCTTCCTGCTCTAATTCAGAAAGCACAAAATTAAAAAGCTGCTGTCTTTCTTCTGATAACTTCAATTCATTCTCCATTCTGATACTCAGCCATTAATCTTCATATCATATTAATATCCCACATACAATAAGTTACTTTATATGAACAGGAAATTCAAGTTAGTCTATATGAACCTTTCATCCCATCCGGCAACATTATAGCACACATATATTCATATAACAATATATTATCACACAATATTTATACAATATGTACGTCCATCTGGTTAAATGGAATTTCTATGCCGTTCTTATCAAATTCCGACTTGTATTCTTCAAGAAGTGCAAATCTTGTATCCCAGTAATCTTCTGTCTTTACCCACGCTCTTGTCTCAAGTGTCACACAACTTTCATCAAGGCTCTTTACTATAACCTTCACTTCCTTATCCTTAAGGATTGAATTATCAGCTGCAAGAATATCACTTAATATATTCTTGGCAAGCTTTAAATCAGATGAGTAACCTATAGACATCTCGATATCAAGACGTCTGTTATCTTCAGCACCCACATTTACAATATTAGAATTAGATAATGCACCATTAGGAAGCATTACCACCTTGTTATCAACTGTTGTGAGCTTAGTGTAAAGAAGCTCTATAGTTCTAACAGTTCCCTCAAGATTACCAACTACTATATAGTCACCAACCTTAAATGGCTTAAATATAAGTATAAGCACTCCGCCTGCAAAGTTAGAAAGCGAACCCTGTAATGACATACCTATTGCAAGAGCTGCTGAACCAAATACAGTTACAAGTGAAGTTGTCTGTATTCCAAGTTCATCAATAACCATAAGTATAAGCACTGAATAAAGTGCAAATCTTATTATTGACATTGTAAAATTAACAACACCTGGGTCTAAGCTTCCTTTATCAAATACTTTCTTTAAGAATTTCATACAAAGTGCTATTACTTTCTTACCAACAAACCATATGATAATAGCGAATAAAATCTTCCATATTCCAGTAAGTCCCCAGTGTGTAATCTGTTCAACTATACTTGTTATCTGCTCCATAACACATATGCGTATATCGTAAACACCTTATCTTTCATATTTACTAATATACTTTCTCCTTCCTTTATAATATTGCTGGTTCTCATACTATCCAGTTTTTTAATTTCCAATGTCAGGATTATATGTCTGTCCTGTCCCCATATGTTCCAGTTTATTTTTTAAGCTGACTTAACCTAAGCTTCATTTCCTCGTCTATTCTTTCGCTTTCCTTAACTGCTTCTAAAGCTTTCTTCTCAGCTTCCTTTCTTGCATTCTGTGCAAGCCTTAAGCTTTCCTTGGCTTCCTTCTCAGCATTTGCCGCCCTCACAGCCTCTTCTTCCGCCTTATCAGCAAGTTCTCTTGCTAAATCAACTCTTTTTTCTGCTTCAACCTTAGCCGCCTTAGCTTCATTTTTAATCTGGATTTCTTTAATCTCAATATCAGTATATGGTTCATACTTATATACAACCATTGCTGATGCTGGTATATCAACAAACATCTTATACCTATCATTGCTGTCAGCTTCAACCGCTGACTTCACAACAACAGCTTCCACCTTGCCATCACCGCCATATTCCTCATTGTCACTGTTAAATACAAGCTTGTACTTTCCATCCTTAGGTACATTTAACTCATAAGCCTTTCTTTCAACCGGAGTGAAATTAACTGCCACTATGTCCATATCATTATCTGACGAATATCTTGCATATGAATAAACTGTTAATTCTGCATTATAATTATCAACCCACTCAAAACCATCTGATGAGCTGTCTGCCTCATACATTGAATTATCTGTTGTATACAATGTGTTGAGTGCCTTTATATATGCTTTCATCTGCTTATACGCCGGTTCTTCAAGTCTGCTTAAAATCTGCATTTTATCATCATCTACAGACACTAATGCACCTGTATCATTGCCATAAGACACACATACTGGTCCTGGGTAAGTATATATATATCCTAATACTGCCCTTATATCAGAAAGTCTCTGCTTATCGTCATTGCCAGATACCATTGCATATAAAGTATCATCTTTTAATGCCTCGTAAGTAAGGTTGGTAATAAAATGTTCCTTATAATGATATAACATTTCATAAGTAACCCTGTTATACATTCCCTTTCTAAACAATGGATCCTGCTTTACAAACTCAAAGAATTCCTCATTAAAGCCATCATTTAACTTATAATCAAAACCAAGACTGTCCTCATTATCATTATTTCGTGTAACGTCTGACCACAAGCTCTTTTCATCTGCTATAGTTATCACGCCGTCATTTCTCTTATGGACATATTCATTCATCTGCTTTATGAATTCTATGGCATCAAGATTTTCATTGCCGCCATACATATTAGGCGTCCATTCGCCAGGATTCTTGCCATAATCAAGATATAACATCGTTGCTGTGTCTGTAATCTTAATTCCGTCTATATTATATTCATCAAGCCACATAGCTATAGCTGATATAAGGAAGCTTCTTACCTCGCCCTTCTCATAGTCAAATGTTGTTATATTCATCTGAGGCTTTTCAATTATCCTTGGCTTAAGATAACCATAACAGTCACCACCATCATAATTAACTATACTTCTTATATCAATGCCAAAATAAGCTACATTAAAATCAATAATTACACCTATTCCGTTATTATGAAGTTCCTTAATCATATGCTTGAAATCTGTAGCTGTTCCATACTGTGATGATGGTGCATAATAACCTGATGCACCATAACAATAACCTGTCTTTTCAAAAATACTGTCACTGCCCTTTATAAGAACATAAGTATATCCTGTATCTTTAACATACTCTGTAATATATCTGGCTATATCCATATAATTAACCTTAGCCTTATTCACAGGAATATTATCATATGCAATCTCAAGTATAGACAAAGGCTTATTAACACCCTTTATCTGTTTTCTTTGCTTTACCCATTTAACATTATCTTGTACAGCCTGTGGCTCACCTGTTACAGAGTGTGCATCTGCGTACTGTGTAATCTGTCTGGCATACGGATCAAGCTTTAATACAGTATTAGCACCTTTGAACTTTATCTCATACATATATTCCTGTCCAGCTTCAAGTTGTGGAATGAATATTTCATATATACCATTGTCGGTAATACGCTCCATCTGGTATATCCTTCCATCCCAGCTATTAAATTCGCCTACAACACTTACTCGTAACGCATTAGGTGCCCATGTTCTAAAAAGCACACCTGAAATGCCGTCTTTTTCGCACACCTTATTACCAAGAAGGTTATATGCATTGTATTCAGTTCCTGCTGCGAACTTGTTAAATATAACTTCTGACTTATCAAATCTGCCAAATGAATATGGGTCACGTAATCTTGTAATATGCCCATTCTTATCTTCAATATTAAGAACATATTTAACATTTTTCTTAATCGGTATTAATGCCGCAAAAAATCCAGCATCATCAACTTTTTCAAGTTGTATGGCTCTTTTTCTTTCACTTACTGATACACTTACAGATACAGCATCCGGTCTGAACACCTGTATAAGATACCCCTCTTTTACAAGGTGGCCGCCTAATATACTGCAAGGCTGACTGCTTTCCGAATACACAATTTCTTCAATCGCAGGCCAGTCCATAAGCTTATATAACTTATTATCCATACCCTTCTCCATTTCTATGGCTGTTTCTTATGCCATACGGTTCATCCACTGTTCAAACAACTTAGTCCATTCATATACTTCCGGCTGATAATGTTTGCCACCCTTTGTAGCAGTTTCTTTAGTTCCAAGTCCCAATCCATGACAGCCATCTGGAAATACATGATATTCAAACTTAACATTATTCTTTCTTAATGCTTCTACAAACAAAAGTGAATTCTCTAATGGAACAGAATTATCATCAAATGTATGCCATACAAAGCTTTCCGGTGTATCTTTAGACACCTTATTCTCTAATGATATATCATCTATATATTTATCATAGTTTTCACCAAGCAGCTTTACAAACGAACCCCTATGTGAATTTTCCCCAGCTGTTATTACAGGATAACCTAAAAGAAGTCCATCCGGTCTTACATATTCCTTATCACATCCCAGGTATTTTTTTGCAAATGATGCAACCATATCACCACTCCACATAGTACCAAGACATGCCGCAAGATGTCCTCCGGCTGAGAAGCCTGCAAGTATAATTCTGTCAGGATTAACATCCCATTCCTTAGCGTGATCCCTTACCCACTTAACTGTATAAGCCGCTTCATATACCTGTGTCGGATATACATATGGTGCAAGGCTGTATCTTAATACTACCGCATTATACCCAAGATCCAGCATTTTAATAGCCATAGACTCGCCTTCTCTTGGTGAATGATGGTCATATCCACCACCTGGACATATTATAACAAGTGGTCTGTTAAATGGGTCCTGATAATCCGGGTACATTTCTTTAATATATGTTGTTATTGTTGCTTTTTTATCCGGTGTCTTTAACCCAAGTTCCTCATATGGAAGTTCAATATCGTATACTTTATGTAACATAATAATCCTCTTTTCCATTCTATATTCTTTACATCTATTTTGAACCATATACTTATTCTTCAATCTTATGTATAAACAATCCACTTCTTAACTTTGGCTCAAACCATGTAGACTTTGGTGGCATAAGCCTGCCCGCATCGGCTACTGCAAAAAGCTCTGCTATGGAAGTTGGATACATTGAAAATGCCAGCACGCAATCAGTATGACATCTTTTCTCAAGCTCCAAAAGTCCTCTTATTCCGCCAACAAAATCAATTCTCTTGTCCGTCTTAGGGTCATGTATACCAAGTACAGGCTCTAACAGGTTATTCTGAAGTATTGCAACATCAAGCCCATCTACAGGATCATCTGATAATATATCCTTCTTAGCCTTAAGCTTATACCACTTCTCATCAAGATACATTCCAAATTCCGCCTTATAAGCCGGTTCTACTGCTGCAGCACTTTCTTCTATTTCAAACTTTTCTTCTATCTTCTTAATAAATTCTTCTTTACTGTAACCATTAAGGTCTTTTACAACTCTGTTATAAGGCATTATCATAAGTTCTTCATCTGGGAAAAGAACTGAAAGGAAATAATTAAATTCCTCCTCACCTGTATAATCAGGGTGTTCTTCCCTTCTCTTTAAACCGACCTTAACTGCTGATGCCGCCCTGTGATGTCCATCTGCTATGTAAATATCATCTATTCCTGCAAATGCTTTCTCAATATTTTCTACTGACTGTGCATTTGAAATCTTATACACCTGATGTCTTATACCGTCTGGTGAGGTAAAACTGTAGAGCGGCTTTGTTTCCTTGGCTTTGGCTACTTCGTTTCTTATAACCTCATCAGCCCTGTAAGCAAGGAATATAGGTCCTGTCTGTGCAGAACATCTGTCAACGTGGTTAATTCTGTCCTGTTCCTTATCAGCCCTTGTATTCTCGTGCTTTTTAATAATATTGTTATTATATTCATCTATGGAAGCACAGGCAGCTATTCCTGTCTGTGTTCTGCCATTCATTGTAAGCTCATACACATAATATGCCTTATCTGTATCAGTAATAAATGTACCATCTGCAATTCTGCTATCCAAAAGCTCCCTTGCCTTGTCATACACACAGTCTGCATATGTATCTACACTGCTGTCAAACTGTGTCTCAGCCCTGTCTATCGCAAGAAATGACAATGGCTCACGTTCTACTTCCTTTAACGCTTCCTCTCTGTTGTATACATCATAAGGAAGTGCCGCCACTCTGTCTGCAACCTTTTCATCAGGTCTTATACACTCAAATGCTTTAATAACTGCCATATTGCCTCCAATCTGCCCTGCATAGCAGGGCTTTATCTTATTTTATACTTAATTATCTTATTCATACTAACATTGTATATCAATAATTCGTATAACATATTATACAAATACACAGGTAGTGTCACTTTACCTAATGGCTGATATGTAATAATTCGTGTGCCTTGTGTGATAATGGCTCACCAAAATAATCTTTGTAGCACTGCATTACTGATGGATTTTCGTGTGAAAATCTGAGATTATTCACTTTATCAAGTCCATAAAGCACCTTGCTTCTATTGGCAACTTTGTTATCATCATCTTTAATAGGCTGTCCACCACCATTAATACATCCACCAGGACAAGCCATAACTTCAACAAAATCATAATGTGCCTTGCCTGTTGCAATAGCTTCCATAAGCTTTCTTGCATTAGAAAGACTGCTTGCAACCGCAACCTTAAGTATATTGCCATTAATTGTAAACTTAGCTTCCTTCCAGCCGTCAAGACCTCTTACACACTGGAAAGCATCAGGTTCTGGATTAGTCTTATTAACAAGGTAATAAGCACTTCTAAGTGCGGCTTCCATAACTCCGCCTGTAGCACCAAATATAACACCTGCTCCGCTTCCTACACCTAATGGGTCGTCAAATTCTTCTTCCTCAAGTTCCTGAACTTTTATAAAGAAAGACTTTAACATACGTTCCACTTCTCTTGTAGTAAGAACCGCATCAACATCTTTACCATTATCCCATGTACATTCATCTTTCTTGGCAAGACAAGGCATAAGTGATACACAGAATATTCTTTCAGGCTCTACGCCCAGCTTTTCTGCATAATATGACTTAGTCACCGCTCCAAACATCTGCTGTGGTGACTTTGCTGTTGAAAGCCTGTCCACATACTGAGGATATTCCTTCTTTATAAAGTTGACCCAGCCCGGACAGCACGATGTAAACATTGGAAGTCCTGACTCCTTAATCTCTGGAAGTCTTTCAAGAAGTTCGCTTCCCTCCTCCATAATAGTAAGATCTGCTGAAAATGTTGTATCAAATATGTAATCAAAGCCAATCCTTCTAAGTCCTGCAACAAGTCTTTTGGCTGTTGCGAAATCTTTAGAAAGTCCAAAGCCTTCACCCCACGCTGTTCTTACAGCTGGTGCTATCTGAACGACTGTTATAATATTCTCATCTTCAACTGCATCAAGAACACGGCCTACATCATCTCTTTCCCTTAATGCACCTACCGGACAGTTCACAACGCACTGTCCACAGAGAGTACAGTTAGTCTCCTGAATAAGCCTGTTCTTAGCCACATTTACAGTTGTTCTTGAACCTGTATTAACCACATCCCATATGTGCATACCCTGCACATTATCACATATCTGTACACAACGCATACATTTGATACATTTGTTATTCTCTCTTATAAGTGGAAATGTCTTATCCCATTTATTCTTTTCAAGAATAGAGTCATAAGGCATCTCAGATATATTAAGTTCATTGGCAAGTGACTGTAATGTACAGTTACCGCTTCTTACACAGGAAGCACATTCATAATCGTGCTGTGAAAGTATAAACTTAACATTAGTCTTTCTTGTTGTACGTACCTTTCTTGTGTTAGTACGGATAACCATACCTTCCTGAACAACATTATTGCACGCCGTAACACATCTGTCCTGTCCCTCAACCTCAACAACGCACACACGGCACGCACCTATTTCATTAACTTCCTTAAGATAGCAGAGTGTAGGTATCTCAACGCCTACTTTTCTTGCAGCTTCAAGGATAGTTGTACCATCTTCTACTGATATAGCTATACCATTAATTGTTGCATTTACCATTGTTCTTCTCTGCCTCCTCTGAATGCTCCAAATCCAAAATGGTCACATCTTAGACAGCGTCCAGCCTCCTGACACGCTTCCTCACAAGAAAATCCATATTCGATTGGCTCAAAATCATTCTTTCTTTCTGCCGCATCTCTTAACGCAACCTCAACTCTTCCACAGGCAACCTTATCTTCATTGCTTGCATACGGAATCTCAACATCACATGTAATCTCGTGGTTAAATCCTAAATATTCATCTATATTAGCCGCCGCAACTTTACCTGCCGCAATAGCCTTAATAACTGTCGCTGGTCCAGTTACACAGTCACCACCTGCAAATACACCCTCAGACATTTCTCCGTCCTGTGGTGTAATATTACCTGTATTAAGTGCTGATATAACACCTCTCTGAACCTTAATACCGTGTTCCTCGAAGCTCTTAGTCTCTATACCTTGTCCGATAGCAACAACTATAAGGTCACTTTCTAATAAAACCTCATCTTTAGCCGCTGCCTTAGGAGCTGGTCGTCCGTGTGAAACCCTTGATATCATCTGTGGCTTTACAATAAGTCCTATAGCATTACCTTCTTCGTCCTGCTTAATACGCACTGGTGACATAAGTTCAAGAACATCACAGCCTTCCGCCTCTGCACCCTCAACTTCTTCTTCAAGGGCAGTCATATCTGCTTTACGTCTTCTGTATACAATGCTTACCTTGCTCGCACCAAGTCTTATTGAAGAACGTGCAACGTCCATTGCCACGTTACCACCACCGATAACGATAACCTTCTTGCCTGTATAATCTGGCATATCTCCATCACCGATAGCACGAAGCATCTCTACAGCAGATGTAATGCCGCTCTTGGCATCCTCGCCTTCTATACCAATCTTTTTATCAGCGTGTGCTCCAATTGATATGTATGTAGCATCGTATTCTTTGGTTATATCATCAAATGATATATCCTTTCCTACGCTTATATTCTTCTTAACTTCTATTCCTGTTGAAAGTATTGAGTCAATTTCCTCGTCAAGCTTCTTTCTTGGAAATCTATAATTAGGAATACCATATCTTAACATTCCGCCAAGCTGCTTTCTCTGCTCAAATATAGTAACCTTATGTCCCATAAGTGCAAGATAATAAGCCGCACTAAGACCACCCGGTCCGCCACCGATAATAGCAACCTTCTTGCCTGTCGGTGCTTCACATTCTGGAACCGGAACAATACCTGAATTATCAACAGCCATTTTCTTAAGTCCACGGATATTAACAGGTGCATCTATAATTGTTCTTTTACATCTGTTCTCACAAGGGTGCTCACATATATAAGCACAGGTTGTTGGCATTGGGTTATCCCTTCTTATAAGTCTTACCGCATCAGCATATCTTCCCTGCTGTACAAGTGCTATGTAACCTGGAATATCAACACCTGCAGGACATGACTTAACACAAGCAACCGGCTGGTTACTGTTGCATGAACAGAAACCATTATGTATATGTGATTCAAAATCATCTATACAGCCATCAACTGACTTTAATGCAAGCTTTGCAGCTTCATATCCTATTGCACAGTCTGCTGAATAATATATACCTTCTGCTGTAAGCTTAATATTCTCTACTGTCTCCTCATTTGCCTCACCATCAAGAACATTATCAAAAAGTCTTGCAAGCTGTCTTAATCCTACACGGCAGGGAACACATTTACCACACGACTGTGCAAGACACATTTTTATAAATGACCTTGTAAGGTCAACTGGACAAAGCCCAGGAGGACTGGCTACAATTCGTCTTTCAAGATCCTGATATAAAGACTCCATCGTAACCTGAGCCTTATCTTTAGTTAATATCGTTAATCTACTCACTAATAAATAGACCTCACTTTCTATATAATATTACTACTTTCAATCTGCAATCCGACACCAATATATAATCTGATATCAATATATAATTAGACATCAATATGTAATCTGATATCAATATATAATTAGACACCAACATATAATCTGATATCATCATTGCAGCTTTCTTCAATATCTAAACTACTATAGTGTAACATTACCATTAATAATTGACAACAAAGGTTATTTCTTTAACAAACTAACACAAATACCATATTTTACATACAATTCTTAATATAATGTGCTGTCCTGCAAACTTTTACAACTAAACACCTTATTATCCAAATAATACACGATATCACCGTAAATACGCCATACAATTAACTTAATCTAATATTATACCGCCACGCATTATTATGCAAGCGGAAACAGGTAGGCATTTCACACTACTGTGCAGGAAAAATAGCAAGCCTTGTCACAATTCAGGAAAAATTGTAATCTAACTCGAAAATTCTGACTAACAAGAAAGGACAGCCGACTTCCTCGACTGTCCCTTATGGATAACTATTTTATTATTGTTGTATATCGTCCTATAATTAAAACGCACGGGGTTCTTGGTCTTTGACTTGTAATAAAGTTCTATAATGTGACCACGACAGCAAAATATCTGATTGTTGACACGCTGTGTCGACAATCTTAGGAAAAGTTTTATAAAACCTCCGACAATAATATAGATTACTTCTGTCATATCCTTTTCCATATCGCTAAGTCAGTTCTTTAGAATTTTCTTTTATTACCTTTTAAATTTATATTTTCCTTTTCCATAACCAGATACTGGTTCAATAATATCTGCCTGAACCAGATTTGAAAGAAGCTTAGAAGCACCTGAACCTTTCAGCTCAAGAAGTTCCATAACTGCACTTCTGCCAAACACTTCATCAAAGCCATACTTCTCAAAAAGTCTGTAAATATGGACTGTCGTTTTTACAGAAAATTTACCTATTTTTCCTGAGAGCAGACTTTCAATGTCCACTTTTTTATTCTCAATGTCCACTTTTTCACTTTCAATATCCACTTTTTCATTATTCAAAAGTCCACTTATATGAAGATTTCTATTATGGAGTTCATTTTTCTCATTCAAAAGCAGATTCCTTAAGAACGCTTCAAGATATTCTGTTGTTTCGTGAATACCTTTTTGAAGATTTGTATAATTAGCACGGACAAGAGCATTTCTGAAATACCACGCATTTTCCGCAAAAATATCATTCGTTGCAGAAAAACCAAGTGTCCTCAAATACTTAATAAAAAATACTGCCGTTGTTCTTGTATTGCCTTCACCAAAAATATGAATTTGCCATAACCTTGAAATAAATACCGCAAGATGATGAATAATCTCATCCATCGAAAGACCCTTATAACTAAAATCTTTCTCCTGCGAAAAGTCATACTCTAGCGTTGCTCTAAGTTCAGAAGCACTGCCGTACATAACAGTTTCTCCGTCAAGTACCCATTCTTTCTTTGTGATATTATAATCCCTAATCTTTCCTGCGTGTTTATAAACTCCTTGAAAAAGTTTACGATGAATGGCTATATATTCATTTGGAGAAAATGAAAATGCTGTTTCAGAAAGAATTTCTACAATATGTAGTGAAACCTTATCCGCTTCTTCAGTACGCTCATCATCCGACAAATAAACTGGTCTTTCTTTATAGTAGCTGTCGATAAGACTCTGTGCCTCTTTCATCGTAATTTTACCTTCAATATTCTGAATAGCCGTATCAACCAAATATTTAGAGGTTTTAAGTCTATCCACTGCCTGTAGTCCGATTGCCGTACTCCAGACATAGCCCTTATGCGCTTTATCCGGTTCAGACTCTCTCAAATATTCTTTAAATGGGTCTTTTTCCATATCCACCACCTCGCTTCATAGTTTTTTCCATAATTTTTATACATCACTCATCAATAGTATTTGTCTTCTATTTCTTTTTTATGATTTAAGTGTATTCCATACAATACTGGGCAGCATTAACATCAATAAAAATATTAAACCTATATACGAAAATCCAAATTTCACATTCATTATTATAACTCATTTCGAAGCAGCTTATGCTTTCTTTATCGGGTGTCTTATTACCGTTTTGCATTTTTCTGGTGCAGTTTTTCTTGGGTCTGATAAATAAATTTCGTGATGAAGCCGTTCATCAGTAAAATCATTTACATAGCCATTTTCTTCAAGATATTTATCCATTAGTGCCACTGTTTCTGGCTCATCATCAAAAGCACCTATATGCATTATCTGTACGCACAAGCCTTCGTCAATGCTTAGGAACTCAGCAACATAGCAGTCAATCTTTTTCTTTTTTGAAGCAGTTTGCACCGCCCAGTCAAAATCTTTCTTTGTAATAAAATCCGGCAGACGAATAATTGAAATCCAGTTGAAAGCTGATTTATCAGTATAATCTACACCCTCAACATTATCCTGCCACCAAAAGCCCTCAAGTGGCGGTACAACATATTCAAAAAAGCCTTCTATTTTATAATCTGTCTTATAGCTCATTTTTAGAGTATAGGCAACCGCATATAAAACGCTAATCGCAGCTTTATATTCCCCGCCTTCTTCATTCGGATTGCCTTTACCTCTTACGGCTATATAATTTGCCTTTGGAATTGTCACAATCTGCGGCTTGTTCTTTGGCATATAGAACTCTTTGTATTCTTTCTTAAAATCGAATGCCATTCGTCATTTTCTCCATAATCAGTTTGCATATTTTTTAAAATTTTCTGCCTGTTCAAGAACTTCCTTGTAAACATCATCAATGGTTACTGGCGGATAGCCGAACTCATCAAGCAGCAATATCAAATCCACTTGCAAGTTTGCCTTAATATCATCACGGGCAGACCAATCGGTATAGCGTGACTTATCATCAACAATCAGCTTTATCCTCTTGGATAATTCAATCATTTTATCGTCCGGATATTCAAACTCAAACTTCCTGGAAACTGCTTTCAAAATATCATAGAAAGCTTTTTCCTCATAATCTATTCCCATATTCTTAAACGAGTTCTTTTCTGTTTTCAGTTCAGACAACAACTGTGCAAGCTGCTCCGCAACAT
>OGQT01001334.1_pt1 | contig 20008 bp, 18 predicted proteins | sample 1553261 | NCBI WGS metagenome assembly OGQT01 (sample SAMEA2579992, study PRJEB22360) | human gut metagenome | biome: human gut; feature: human-associated habitat; material: faeces | place: Denmark | collected 2008/2010
TCTTAAAATAAAAATGCATATAGGTTTATCATAGTTTTATTGAATTTTCTCTCCGACTTCATAGTAGCAAAATCACTAATTTAAGTCAAGTACTTTTAGTCAAGAAAAATTTTTGACCTTTACATATTGTTTATCCATCAAAAATGCAAAGGTAAATATAGAAAATCGTACTTGCAATGTCGCTTTGTTCAAGGTAACATACCACAACCTTTTAGGGCGACAATTTTGTTTTCATACTTTTCGGGTACAATATAATTAACACTTACTCGGAGGTAAATACAATGGAAGGACGAATTTTAACGGCAGATATTATTGATGATTTCAGAAAAAAATTAGAGCTGCAAGAGAAAAGCACGGCAACGATTGAAAAATATATTCGTGATGTGAAAGCGTTTTCGGTTTATGCACAAGACGAGGTCATTACAAAAGAAATTGTTATCGCTTATAAAAATCATTTGAAGGAAAACTATGCTGTTCGCAGTGTGAACTCCATGCTCGCAAGTATCAACAGCCTATTTGCATTTTTGAATTGGTTTGATTTGAGAGTTAAATCGCTAAAATTGCAACAGCAAGTATTTTGCTCGGAAGAAAAAGAATTAACAAGGGCAGAATACAAACGCTTGTGTCAAGCGGCAAAGCAAAAGAAAAATAAACGATTGAATTTAATTATACAAACAATTTGTGCAACAGGTATTCGTGTCAGTGAGCTACAATACATCACGGTTGAGGCGGCAAAATGTGGCGAGGCAATTGTAAACTGCAAGGCAAAAACACGCTCGGTTTTTATCGTGAAAGAACTGAAACAAAAATTGCTCCACTATGCAGCAGAGCAAGGAATAAAAAACGGTATGATTTTTGTAACGAAAAACGGCAAACCCATAAACCGTACGAATATTTGGCGAGAGATGAAAGCCTTGTGCAAAGATGCAAATGTCAATCCGCAAAAGGTATTTCCGCATAATCTTCGCCACCTATTTGCACGCACGTTTTATGGGATTGAAAAAGATATTGCAAAACTTGCGGATATTCTCGGTCACAGCAGTATCAACACAACTCGAATTTATATCATTTCAACAGGCACGGAACACCGCAAAAGAATGGAAAATATGCACTTGATTATTTAGCTTAAAAACAAAAAATCCGCCAAAACCGGCGGCGAATAACATAATCGATATTATGTTGTAAAACATACTTAATTTATTTTTGATTATATCATATTTCATATTTATTTACAATGCTACATATATTGTACGATATGAAAAATGCCAAAATCGTCACCTAAAACAAACACGAATAAGCCTTTTCAAGTTTTTTCTTGACAAGGCTTGGTTCGTCATACTCATTTTTAGTTTTCGGCACCTACATTTGATTGTAGGTGCTTTTTTATTTTCTCTCTACTACAACATAATATCGATTATGTTGTGATGGTGGAGGTTTGAACAATGTTAAAGAAATATAATGTTGAACTTGAAGGACAAATAGAATTCTATGAACAATATCTAAAAATTGTAAATCCAGAATTAAATTATGAGGATATATTTCGTAATAATACGGATGGCATTTTAAATGGCAATATACTTGAATTTAAGTTGAATATTACAGATCTTAATGCATGTTTATTTCAAACAATTAAATATCTTTCTGCAATGAGAATAAAGGGTGAACCGATTCCGGCAAATATACTTTTAATTTCATTAAATACAGCAACCATTTACTTATATCATTCGGAGGAATATCTGAACCAAATTGAAAAAGTATATGTAGGCGCCGCTTCAAAAAACAATGCCGGCTTTTTTGCTAGCGATTATATATCAAAACTGAAATATGTTGAAAAAGAAGAGGACGAATTTTATTTAACTCAGTTATTGAAGGAGAACAATTATACAAAAATCAATATCGATGAGAACTGCATTGTTGGCTGGGCAGAAAAATATTATCGTGAAAATCCACAAGCAAGAAAATCTGATTTTATTGGCGATAATACGGGCAAGGTCAATATTATCGGTGAAATTAGAGAACCGAACAAATTCAAAGATTACATTTATCCGTATGCAGGAAAAGATAATGTGCGTTTTCAATACCTTATGGATAAACTTAATGACACTCTCCAAAAGAAAAATTTGGGAGCTTTCTATACTCCTGAACCCTATGTTGACAAGTCTATTGAATTGGTACGAGAAGCAATTAATAGAGTTCCGCTGGGCAATGATTATATTATTTTAGATCGTTGTGCAGGAACAGGAAATCTCGAAAAGAGATTGACAAATGAAGAACTTTCACATTGCATAGTCTCAACAATTGAATACTATGAATACAAAGTTTTGTTAGAATTGTTAGGTAGTAAAGTTCGATATATTATACCACCTACCGAAAAAGAAGACACTTTTAATATGGGACTTGTTCGTGGTGCGGATGCTTTATCCGAAGAATACATAAACAATCCTGTGATAAAGCAATATATTGACGATCCTGATTGCACTATCATCTTATTTGAAAACCCTCCATATGCTGAAACAACATCTGCAGAGCATCAAAAGGTTAAGGCAAGCAAAAATGCTTCTTTTTGGAAAAATTCTTTTGTGGCAAAAGAAATGAAAAAAAGCATAAAAGGAAGTGCATTAAATGATTTGGGCAATGCGTTTATATGGTCTGCTTTCAAATATTATTTGAGGCAACCAACTGACAGTTATATTGTATATTCTCCAGTTAAATATTGGAAAGCACAGCACTTAATCAATAAAAATTTTATTAAAGGCTTTGCTTTTAATCGCAAACATTTTCATACAAATATTGATGCCTGTATAATGTGCGCATTATGGAGCAATGAAGATGCAGACTTATCGCATATTAAAATTGATGCATTCGACATTAAAAACGACATTTTGTTAGTGAATGAGGGAAAGCTGTCGATTGATAGAATTTATAGTCTATACAGTCAAATATATTATGACAAAAGAATATTTGATGATGATGTGAGACAAGGAGTGCTGATTGGATTAAATGGATTAGAAAAATTTGATGGAAAAATCAGAAACAAACCGCTATATAATAAAAATGTTGTAGGATATTTGATTGCAAACACTTCAGGATTTGATAATCCAGATTTGAACTCTGGTTTTTTGATTGGCGGAAGATATGACGGTAACGGCTTTTATGTTCGTGAAGATAACTATCTTGAAAAACTTCCTATGTTTTGTGCAAGCAGATATATCACTTACAATAGAGAATGGACAGAAAGAGCGAGAATTATGAAATCTGCGGATGGCGCAGATAGGTTTTTTGCCGATGTTAAAAGCGGAAAATTAAATCAATTTCTGTTAAAATGTCTTGTCTTTACTTGCTTTGAAATGCAAAATCATATGAGAAGTTTTCAGGGTACAGACAATCGTTTTTATAGAAATGAATTATGCCTTGATACAACTAACGGAGAGACATTAGCAAGCAGAGATTTGAAAAATCTTAAAGAAAATGCTAAAGAAAAAGAACTTTTTGATATATGGAAAACAATATTTAAATGGGCACAAAAAACTGACAATTACAACGAGAAATTGACCTATGGCGTTTATCAGATTTTTGCTGAACTCAATACAATTTCTCAAGATGAAGAAACCGGTGAAAACAAACCTGACTATCCCGAACTCAATGGTGCATTAAAAACATTAAAGCAAAAAGTAAAAGAATATTACAACAGCGAGATTGTTCCTGTATTGTTTGAGTACCAGTTTCTAAAATGATTAAAAAGTAACACTTTCAATATTTGTTGCATAAAAATATTTAACAACATATATTGTAGTTCATTTAGAAAATAATTATCAACTGTAAAATTTTATGTTGTTTCATAACGAAGCAAAAGCAGCCTATTTGGACGAATTGTTTTGTGTTATGAATCTGGCAATTAAATTAAACCACAGCATTCTGATTTTTGTATGCTGTGGTTTTTACTATAAATTGTTTTTTTGCTAAATTTAGGTATCAAAATAAATTTATTGTAATTATCCATACTATATGATAAAATAAATATGTAAAGGAGTGATACAATGTCCCCAATTGAAACAAAAAGAACGACTGCAATCAAAGTTGCGGATGCGTTGAATAGTATTGAAGGCGTGCCTGTATCAGCCTTTGCAAAGGAGCTTTCTGCAAAATGGGCAAAAGGCGAAATTACAGGTGCAGATATGAAAGCTGCTCTTATAGCAAAACATAAGAAAATATCATAGGTGAGTTTATGAACGATTTGTACTTGATCCCTAACAGTACAGTCCTCAAAAACCTACTTGGCATAACAAATGAAAAAGAGCTTGATTTGGCAGAGGCTGAATTATCTCGTGCAAACATGATGCTGCTGTATGAAAATGGCTTTAGTGATTTTTCATCCGGCGGCTTTTGTTTTATTCACAAGTTTTTATTTGGTGATGTTTATGAGTGGGCAGGACAGTATAGAAAAATAAATATTCAAAAGCGTGAAGAGTTGCTGGCAGGTCGAAGTGTTTGGTATTCAAATGTTACCGAAATAGGTGCTGACCTTGATAAAGTTTTTGCCGAAATCAAAAAGATTGATTGGGCAAGTCTTACACGAGTAGATTTTGCAAAACAAATTGCAAGGCTGCTTCCAAAGCTTTGGCAAGTTCATCCGTTTAGAGAGGGCAACACAAGAACTACTGTAATGATGATGACTTTCTTTGTGGAACGCTATGGTTATTATTTTGACCAAAATCTTATGGCTGAAAGTGCCGGCTATGTGCGTGATTCTTTTGTTCTTGCAAGCCTTGGCGAGCATTCGGAATATGAACATTTGGAAAAAATTTTGCTTGACGCAATTTGTATCGAGCCTGTTGATTATGCGAATGGCGATATAGAATCCAAAGATAAGACAGATAAGTACGAAAAATACAAGTCAAAAAATTACACTCCGACTAAACATGAGTATATTGAATAGACGTTATAAAAATCAGTTTGCAATGTGACGGAATGGGAGAATTTTATATGTTAATAAATAATATTCTTGATAAAGCTAATCAAAGGCATTTGGAACATAACTTTTCAGAAACATGTGAGAATTGTAGTTATAAACAAAATTGTCCACATGATTGTGAATTGTGTTTACGTAATATTCATTTTCGCGATAACGGAGATAGAAAATATGACTGTCCAAACATGGCGGATTTTTATGTATGCAAATATTCTTATAGATACACGTCCGAATTAATTCATTTATTATCTTGTTTGACAAGTTTGAAAGATAAAAATTTTATAAAAATTATTTCATTTGGTTGTGGACCATCTACAGATTTAATGGCATTAGATTATTTGCGTGAAAAAGACATTTATTCTTTTGAAAGATTAGAATACAGAGGCGTAGATTATAGTGGCCGCGTTTGGAAAAATATATATAATGATATAGACGCTTGTTGTAAAGAGAGTTTTACTATCAAAAGATATTTTCGAGATATTTGCTCTTTGACCTTTGATGAAGTTAACTGGACTCCGGATTTAATTGTGTTACAGTATGTTTTGTCGGACATGACGAAACATACATCTAAAAATGAAATTGTGAATTTTATAGAAAATTTGGCTAAATTTATTGATGAAAAATTGCTTCTAAATTCATATATATTGTTAAACGATATAAATCTTAGTGTTGATTATGGTGGCGGAAGAAATTATTATGATTTACTATTTTCCAAACTTAAAACTTGTGAGAGGATTTGTGGAAGATTTCATGACGATAATAATTTATCAGGAGGATATCGTTATGGAGAAAATAGTTGGGGCGAAATGCCATCAAATACAAACTTTTTTTCATGGGATAATAACTGGGGTGTTAAATATAACCCATTTAATACTTGCGCAAGTGCATTTATGATAATAAAGAAGGTGAGAAAAAATGATAATTAGTGCGAGTAGACGGACGGATATACCTTCATACTATTCAGATTGGTTTTTTAACAGATTGAATGCTGGATATGTTTATGTAAGAAATCCGATGAGTATTCATAAAATAAGTAATATCCCATTAACAAAAGATGTAGTGGATGGATTTGTGTTTTGGACAAAAAATCCAGTACCAATGCTTAATAAAATTCATTTTCTTAAGGATTATACATATTATTTTCAATTTACTGTTAATTCATACGGAAACGATATTGAACCCAATATTCCATCGAAGAATGATGTGATAATTCCAACATTTCAGCGATTGTCGTCGGAAATTGGAAAAGAAAGAGTTATTTGGCGATATGATCCTATTTTTTTAAACGAAAAATATACTATGGAATATCACAAAAGATATTTTGAAAAAATGTGTGATAAATTAAGCAATTACACTCAAAAATGTACAATTAGTTTTTTGGACTTATACAGAAATATGCAACGAAATATTGCTAAACAAGGAATAATCACATTAAATAGTAGCCAAATTATTGAAATTGCTGAAAGTTTTTCTGTTATTGCAAAAGAACATAATATATATATAGACACTTGTGCAGAAAAAATAGATCTTGAAAAATATGGTATAAAACATGCTCATTGTATTGATCAAGAGCGATTAGAATGTATAGGTGGATATAAATTAAATGCAAATAAAGATAAGAATCAACGTGTAGAATGTGGCTGTATTGAAAGCATTGATATAGGAGCATATAATACTTGTAAAAACAGTTGTATTTATTGTTATGCTAATTATAGTCAAAAAATTGTTTCAAGGAATTTTAATTTTCATGATCCAAATTCACCATTGTTGTTCGGACAAGTCACCGAAAACGACAAGATTATTAAAAGAAAATGTAGTTCGATAATTAATAAGCAAATCAAATTGTTTGATTAATTTGCCTTTTTTCCTTGACTCCTTTGTTGTTTTGAGTTATAACACACAGCACAGGAGGTTGATAAAATGACAGGATTATATATGCACGATATTCAAGTGATAATCAGCGTGAAGAAAGTATTGATGGGCAAATTCGTGAATGCAAAGAGTTTGCCGATAAGCTTGAAAGCAACGAAAATATTTTGATGTTTACAAAGCTTAAAAAGGGCGGCTTTATAATTGATACCCCGTATGGCAATTATTCTCCTGACTGGGCAATAATCTGTCGCAAAGACGGTGTTGAAACCAAAATCAACAAGGACCACGATGCTTTAATTCAAGTTGAAGTTAATAAAATCAAATGCGGTCGGCTTCATTTCAAAGCCGTGTCTGATTTGGTGAAGTTTATTTGGGTTAAAAGCTACGAAGACTTCAAGGAGAAGTTTGGAGTAAAAGAAAACGAAGTGTGATTTTCTTTGGTAATAATTATAAAAGCGTTGAAGATTTGTCTTTCTTCAACGCTTTTTCTTATAAGTATGTAGATCTTTTTTATTAATTTTATGTTTCAAATCTTAAAACAAAAGCTGAAGGCCCATTACGATAATCCACATATATGCACAGGTTTTTGGAATCATAAGCAAGCCAACCTTTGGTTTTGTTTTGCTGAACAACGTTACAGGGAGGTAACAACCGAATGAAATGATAATTGCGGCAACCATTCTTGTCATATGAAGGTCGTTAGTGTTGCCTGAAATTGCGTAAAGAATGATTACGCCGATACCTGTTACTGCAAAAACTGCGTTTCTGATAACGGAAAGCTTCATATTGCCCTCGTCTGAACACCAGTTATTTTGCGGAAGAACGCAGATTATCATTCTGATGATTGCAGAAATCCAAATCATTGCTTCAACTGCAATAGGTGCTGTCAATTCGGGGAATGTAAGCTTCCAGATATACAGCAAAACAATGTAGAATGCGGTCATTGTGATTGATGAAACTTGCAAGCCGAGTCCGAGTTGCCTTTTGATTTTGTCGTTGCTACCGTGAACTGCTCTGATAATTCTCGGAACAAGGTGGAATGCGTCACCGCCGCAAAGTGTCAATGTCAACACGCCGTATAAGATGAACAAAGGATTGCCCTTTGAAAATGCGAAGAACAAAATACCTGCGATTAAGTCAAAAATCAAATATCCTGCGTCAAAAATTGCTTCCATAATATCCGGAACTTGTGGTTTATATTTTTTGTTTGCCATAATTAAAACTCCTTTTTTTACTTCAAATAACTAACATTCACGGTGTTGTTTCTTGTTTAAACAATCTTCTGCGTTATTGCAGATTTTTTCAAATATGTTTTTGAATGTTGCGATTTCCTCATCCGAAAATCCTTTGAGCACATCGTGGGCAAAACGCTTTTGCGTGTCGATGCCCTCGTAGATTATGCTTTTTGCACTTTCGGTCACAAAAATTTCTATGTGTTTTTTGTTGCTTTCGCTTTGCTTTTTTTCAATCAAGCCTTTGTTTTCAAGCGATTTGAGCGAGGTTGAAACATGAGATTTTGTTGATTTGCGAATTTTGACAATGTCTGCCGCTGTGTTGAATTCGGGGTTGCCGTGCAAAAACATCAGTATATCATATTCCATTTGGGTCAAATCATACTTGTCGCAAATCGAACTTGTGAGCGATTCGTAATAGCCGGTAATCGTTTTGTGCCTGTCCCAAAAATGCATATTGCCACTCCTTGTTAATCGTTCTATTTAGAACTATTATATCCTGCGATATATCGTTTGTCAATACATATATTTTTGCGATTGTTGTTATTTGATTAAAAACAGACAGTCAAAATGGCAACGTCCAATACTAATTTATCATAATACTCGTATTGCCAGTTAGGGTTTAAAATCAATTCCGGTGCAGCTTTAATACTCTCATCACTGTAGCTGTTGCTGATTTTATCTAAATTAGAATACTTGTAAGACATAATGTAAAGGTCAATAACATTAGGATATGTTTTAGCAAAGGTTGTTTTACCAACACCCGAAAACCCTGCAACCATCATTTTATCACCTGCAATTTCAATTTATATTACGTTTCTTCGTCGAGCAAACTTTCCGGCTCATTCTTTATTCGTTGCCAAGTTTGTAGTTCTTTCTTTGTCAGTGTTTTTTCAATGACAATGGGAATTGCCTGTTGATGCACTTTAATAAACAAGGTGTCATTCCACGTGCATTTTCCACAAGTACGAGGACCTAATAATCCGAAAGAACCGATTTTCGGCGGGTAGTCCCAGCCGGCTTCAAAAGCTTCTTGTGCTGTGCAGAAAAGTTTAGTGCCACACACTTCACAATAGTGCCAGAACTCACGAGAATTCATACTTTCAAGCAATTCTAATCGTTGTTTTTCTTTATCTTCCTCTTGTTTCATTTGCTGTGCTTCTTCGCTGAGTTCTTTATGTGCCGCATCAACAATTTCAGGTTTAGGAGCATCCATTCGAAGTCCGATATTGCCATCTATAACCTCATATATCTTATCAAACCCTTCGCTGGGATTGGGAAATTCTATTTCTTTTACAATAGATTTTAGTTGTTGGATAGAAGAATCTAATTTTCGTTCGTTTATATATGTATCCCAAACAGAATCGCTCGGACACATTACATAAACCTCAATGGAAATATTTTCAACTGCATTACGAATGGCATCTATGTATGCTATTCTACGCTTTGCCTTGTATAAAGTCTGCTCAACTACCACATCTTTACCTTCTTGCAACGTCTTAATAATGTCAACTAAAAGATTTTCATTTGCCTTATATAAGCATTTAAATTCTTGTCCAAATGGGATGTGCTTGCCGAACCCTGCTTCCTTATATGCAGCTTGTTGATAATTATATACATTCAATATCACCGTATTTCGATTGTCAGAAAAGTGATTTTTGATAAAAGTTGTTTTTCCGGAAGCCGTAGCCCCTATAACGAAAGTAACTGTTCTATTCATAAATTTGCTCCTTTCACTTGCTTGATATTTCATTTATAAAATCATCAATATGTTTTTGCCAAGAACAATAAATTTCAAAGGGGCTTTCATATTGAGAAATGTATTTATTAAAAATTGGGAAATACGTTTCTTTAATAAGCAAATGATTTCCACAACCTGTATAAATGTGTTATTATGAGCATCTCGTATCAAACAGAATTAATTAAAATCAGCTATTTATCTCATTCTACTACAATCTTGTATATGGTTGCATTATTTACGCTTTTTTTCAATTTACCATTGGATTTATAAGATCTTCTCACTTGCGGAAAAGACTGTCCTAAATCAATCTGCTTTGAAAATTCTTTACCAATTTTTGCTCTAATTGTACTCGGTTTCCCATCAAAAGTCATTTCGATTGTTTTAAAAGTTTTTGACGCTGTAAGAAGATCAAATTCTCTACCAAAATTTTGAGGATCAGTTACAAAAGACTTTAATTCATCAAAAACCATTTTTGTCAGTTGTGATTCAGAATATTTATTCTTATTAACTAAACAAAAATGTTCGTTAAGCAAGTCCACTACAAGTGTGCTAACACTGACTCCGAGATTCGATGCTTCACTTTTTAATCTTTGATCAAGTTCCTGAGTAGGATAAAACTGTATTCTTTTCATTTTTAATACCTCACAAATAAATTCTTAGAGCGGTTAACTCCACCGCTTAATTATAGTATACATCAAACGAGCGGTGGAGTCAAGCACTTTTTGAAACAAAAACAGCACCAATGCTCAATTAAGCATCAGTGCCGTTTCACAAGACTTATATTTTTCAGTACAAAACGATATTTGAATTTTCTTTTGCAAGGTTTTGCATTTTTTCCGTATAGCCGTTGATACAAAAGAATACAAAGTATTCATTCCTGTTTTGCTTATTCCAATTTACTTTTTTCGCTTTTTCAAGCAAATCATAATACACATTAACATCAAGCGGTTTTTTGGTATATTTACATTCGCCGAAGATTATATTATTGGAATTGTCTGTTGCGACAATATCAATTTCTGTATCTTTTCTGTCCCACCACTTGCCGATTTTTGTGGGAGTGAAACCGAAAGTGTTTTTAATAATCAACTCAGGAAGATATTGATTTTTGCAAATATCCTCATACACATAAGCAACATGATTTTTTATAAAGCCTTCTTTAATTTTATCAAGAACAAAATCTATGTGCTCGCTTTCAATGTATGATTTATAAGGATATACAAACTTAAACCAAAATCTTATATAGTTATCCTTGATTTTATAAAGCCCCATTTTGCTTTTTTCAGGCTTATCTTCCGTTATGGGAACAACCCTTTCTATAATATCAAGGTCAATTAAAACTTTTAAGTATTTCGGCAAATTTGTTGCCTTTATTTCCAACGCATTTGATATATCGCTTAACTGTTCGCAGCCACAGGCTATTGTTTTGATGATTGAATAATAACTTCCTACCTCTTGAACTTCATTTTTTAATAAAAATTCAGGCTCTTCATATAAGTAACTTTGAGAATTCAAAATAGAATTTTTTATGGCAGTATAAATGTCGTCGCTGCTCTCAAACATTTCTATATATTTGGGAACTCCGCCGGTAACGGAATACGCTTCGATTAAGAATTTTTCATCCGTGCTGTCAATGAATTCTTTGTAATACTTAAACGGAATTTGCTTTAATCTGATTTGCTTTGTTCTTCTTCCGTAAAGCGGACTGTCGTATGACAGGGTTTGGCTGTACATCATGTTTATCAACGAACCGCATAATACAAGCATTACATTGTTATTTTTAAGCTTCGTGTCCCATATTTTTTGCAGCACGGAGATAAAACTCGGATTCGATTTGCCTATATATTGAAACTCGTCAATGATTATGAGCTTTTTATCGTCTGTATTATAATCTGTTATTAAATCAAACAATTCTTCCCACGAAAGGCTTGCTTTTTTAACAAGCGGATTTGATGTGTATTCGCTTACGATTGATGAAAATGCTTCTCTGTTCATCTTTTCAGATTCTTCCGTTGCAAGAAATCTGATACATTTTTTATCTCTCGAAAACTCATTTAAGAGTTCTGTTTTCCCGATTCTTCTTCTGCCGTAAAGCACAACAAGGGAAGATGAATTGCTATTATATTCATTTTCAAGCGTTTCAAGTTCTTGAAATCTGTCAACAAATTTTTTCATTATATCCGACCTCCCGATATAGTATTTGTATCTCTGCATATAATTATACCACAAAGTATAATTATTTCAAGTATAATTATGAAAGCGTTGAAGATTTTGCTTTCTTCAACGCTTTTTCTCATGGGTATGTAGACCTTTTTTCGTTAATTTTATGTTTTTAATGTGTTTGACCGCCCACTATACATATTTTTCAAGTCTCGAAAGTGGCTTAAATAGGGCGTTTTGAAAAATTTTAATGCAAAAAAACACCAACCTCGCTTGCAGCTTCCATCTTAAATCTGTTAAGAGCTTCTTTAGCTTCTGGAACTGTATTCTTTGCCATTGTAAAAACACCTCTCTTATCAAAAATTTGCAAAGCGTGCTGATATTTTGAATAAAATTTTCTTCAAAATATTTATCACATAATATCAATTCGCTCTTGCAAGTATAGTTTATGAAAAGTATTCGTTTTTACAATTGAAAAATTTTTACAATTTGAAACACATATGATGAATGTTTAAAATTCTATAAATTTGCTTTGTTTTTCTCTGTTAACTCGTTGTATTTGTTTACTATGTAATCGGCTGTTCTGACTGCGCCTTCGCCTTTATATTGCCAAGTTTCTTCAATAAGAGAATCGATGTTGTTTTTATATTCGGTTGATTCAATGCAGCTGTCAATCAATTCTTTTAAATTTTGCATATTATCTTTAGTTAATTGTTTTCCAATTTTCGGCAAAGATGCAATAGGCCAAAACGGTGTGTCTAGCCACCAAGCGTCATAAGGGCTGACGTCAAACTCGACATCTGCGTATATAACCGGCTTTCTGTAAACCAAAGAGTAATCGTAAACAATGCCGGAAAAATCTGAAATTAAAATATCAGAACGCCTGAGAACATCAAAATTATCACTGTCTCTGTTCCATTCGAGACTGTTTGAATTTGGAAATTCTGCCATTAAATGATTCATCAAATCTGCTTCCGAAGTAAATGACTGCGGGTGCGGTCTGATAATAATATGATAACCCGTTTCCAAAAGAGTTTTAATTATTTCATCGCCGAATTTGTTGAGAATAGAACTTTTACCCCAAGACGGAGCAAGTAAAACTGTTCGCTCCTTATTTTCCAAAGGTGGTGCGGCTGCAAGTCTGTTTACCATAGCGTCCATATAAGGAACTCCTACCATAACAAGTTCCTTTGCCGGCAGGTTTCTTATTTTTTCAAGCGCTCTGATGTCTCTTTCGTGGTGATTTCCTGAAATTAAAACTGCATCATAATAATCAATCCCGAACATATGATAACCGCAGGTATTACTTGCCGCGTGAAGAACATGCACATAATAATCAACATTTTTTGAACGCTTCCATTGAAAAACATCAAGGCCCGGTGTTGTTGAAATAAGCATTGTGGCATTAAGAAAATTTAACTTTGAAAATGCACGATTGCCTTCGCCTATAAATTGTGCATCGAGATGCTGCAAATTTTCATCAAAAGCAGGGTCGTCTTTTGAAGCTGTCATATATACAACATCAATACCCCTTGAATTCATTTCTTCGCATATTGGTTTGAACACGCTCCAATATCTTTTGTCATCAGAAAAAATAACAATAGGTATTTTTTCTGTGTTTGTATCGGCTTTTTTTCCGCCGGTAAGTAGAAATTTCAGCTTGACTGCCCATTCTTTAAACACATATGCAACAGCACCGATAATACCTATCAGCACGGCAAAAAGCATACTGCCTGTTCCGGGATCAATATATAACTTCATATTTTTTCCCCTTTCAAAAGGTTGAAATCAAGAATTATTTTACATCATCATTTGTTAAAACATCATCTTTTGCAACAAGTTTCCAATTGCTTTTATCCCAAACACTGTCTTGAATTGTATACCAATCGGCAGGTAAAAATTGATTTCCGTTATTTATGTTAACCGTGCAATAATCCGAGCTGATAATATACTGCTTGTGCGCATATTTTTCTTGATTATCAATCTTTTTGTTAGTGTAAGGATTAACGGGGTTTTTTACCGTGCTTTCAAAAGCGATTGTAGGAATATCGGCATTGGTCATAAATTCATCAGATGTATTAAAGCCTGTTGAATTAAAGTCTTTAACCATAAGTAAAGGAGTGAAATATTCCATATCGTTTGTAACTGTGCCGGTATCATTAAGTATTAAATCGTTTAATTGATAAGTTTCAAAAGCGTGGTCAGAAGCTAAAATGATTTTTGTATTATCCCAAACACCGATTTCTCGCAAATAATCAAACCAATTTCCCAATTGGATGATAGAAGCCATATTTGTTTCGTAACTTGCAATTTGTGTAAAGTTATTCATAGCAAGTTTTTTTCCGTTTAAATTAAACCTATCTGCGTCTTTATAATATTTAGTATTATCAATTTGATTTGCAGGTTCGTATTGAGGTTCTTGAAGCAGTTGCGGCTCGTGTGTCGTATTGTTAGTCATAAGCAGCACTTCTCCTACTTTATTTGAAGTTGTTGAAGTGATGTCTGAAAGGCTTGTAAGTACACTGTAAGCCTTTATGAATTCGCTGTAATTACCTGTTGCGATATAATCATTAGTGCGGTGCTGTGAAACGCTCGAACCTAAATAGTTGCCGTTATTATATATGTCAGACTGCAAAATAATCGGTGATGACTTCATAAGTGAATAAACAAAAAAGTTCCTGCGATTGTTTTTTATAGTTTCCTTTTTGGTTTTGTTGTCAACATAATCATCACCTGTGTTGTACGCTTTTACACCCTTCATATCATCAAAAACGCTTAAATCGGGAATCCACTGGTAGTTGGCATAGTTGCTGTTGCAAAGCGTAACATTATAGCCCTTACTGCTGAATATGGAAGGCATAACTTTAAGTGCTTCATTATGTTTGGTAACAAGCTTTTCGTTTTTGCGTGAATTTATTTCTGCCGGTGTGTATTCATATCCGCCGAAAAATGCAGATGAAGCAAAATTTGTATGCCCGCCGAAAGAAATTGTGTTTGAGTAATAAGTAAATCCGTCGTATTGCTTAATAAGTTCCGGCTTTTCATTAAAGAAATACGGAATATACGGGCCAAACCCTCTGTCAAGCATTATAACCACAATGTTTTTTCCGGTTTTACTAAGTTTAATGTTAAAGGTATTGTCTTTTTCCGAGTTTGTGTATATATTCGCAACTGATGAATTGATTTTTACAATGTTGACTGTACCCATACCGCAAAGTGCAATTGTGCAAACAAGAAGCAGTGATGTTATTTGCTTTGTAAGCTTTTTGTATATTATTAACATCACAACTATGATTACAGCAACAACAATTAAGTTAACTATCATTTCATTAGCTGATATGCTTATGGTATTTGTTTCTGCTGTGTACTGCAAAGATGAATTTAATATTCCCGAATTTTTGCCGAAAAACATATAATTTGTTATCGCCAAGCAGCAGATTATACATATAGCTTTAGTGTAAGCGGCTCTGACTTTGCTGTTTGCAAGCCAATAGAATACTCCAAACCAAATTACAAAAGTACCTACCGCAATGCAAGTGGAAGATACCAAGTACCACAACGGGCTTTGATAGTAGCTTGTAAATACAAATTCCTGCGGTGAAGAGCTGATTACGGCAGATGGTATAACGAGTCCTGTTAAAACTGCCATGAACACGCAGCCTGCTACAAATAATTTTGTATTGTACTTATATTCTTTGATTTTTTTAGGTTTTCTTTTTGCAGGATTTTTTTCTCTTACCAAAGCAAAAAGAATAGGAAATACGCAGACAATTCCCAACAGTGTAAATACAAGTGATTTTTCAGTGTATGTATCATCAATAAAAAAGCTGTATATTGATAATGCTATACCGCCGATTGCAAGAAATTCTTTTCCGACTTTTGCAGGATTTTTACTTTTTAAAGTTAAGGTTTTTATAAGTGAAAATGCATTGTTTAAAGTCCAATAAAATACTAATCCGGATGGTGAATTATACAAAAATACAAGAAAGAACAGTGCAGTTATATATAGCTGTATTTTAGTTTTTGCAGGATAATCTTTTGAATAAAGCGCAGAAGATATTAAGTTTATTACAGTCATAATAATCGGCAAAATATTTATTGATATGCCGAATAATGTTAACAGCTTATCAGGTGTGCTTAAATCATTTATAAGTCCAAAGCTTACATCTTTTATACCGGAATAAGTTGATAAAAATCTGTATGCCGCAATGAAAAAAGGAATTTGCAAAAACAAAGAGGTAACACCTCTTAAAACATATGTAGGTTTGTAATTGTTTTGGCGATAATAGGTTTGGAGCATCATCATTCGCTCATCGCCTTTAAATGTCTTTTTTATATGCGAAACGCCTTTTTCAAGCTTTGCCTCTATGTTTCTTTCCTGTTCCTGAATAGCGTCGGCACGCCTGTATAGCGGCAAAACCAAAAAGTTCATTGCAAGGCTTAAAATGATTATTGCTACTCCTTTATTTTGAATTACAGAATATGCGAATTTATATATTGCCTCAAACAATATTTGCAAAGGCTGAAAAAGTAAAGCATATAAAATTGAACCAAATGACATTATTTTTGCTCCCGTAACTTTATGATAATTAAACTTGGTATTAAAATAAACAGCGATATAAAAATATAAATTTCAACAGTGTTTACAGCTGTGAAATTGATTAAAAAATGTAACGGTACAGTTAATAAAATACTGCCTGAATAATAAGAAATTGCAGTTAGGCAAAGACCTAACGAAAATGCAAACAGCAATTGCACCGCTATAAATATTGTGCTTTTTTGTGAAAATAAATTGATTATATGCGAAAATGAAAAAAGCGCGGATACGATAAAAATATTTAGAGCAGGTTTATTAAATGTTTTTTTAAAATATGATAAAATAATTCCTCTGAAAAATAATTCCTCACCAAAAACACAGGAAATCAGCTGTATAATTTCAAATGGCGTGGGGGTATATCTGCTTTTAAATGAAATAAGTATATTAAAAAATATCACGAAGATAACTAAAAGATTTAAAATCAATATTCGCCAATCTTTCAAATTGCCGATTTTCAGTCCGTATTCTTTAAATTGGTGTGTTAACTTTAACACGGTCAAAACAGCACCCCAAAATAAAATTAAAATTACTGTTTTTATTATTTCATTTTCACACTTTGGCAAAAATATATTTATAAAACTGTACATAATAAGATAAAATATAAGTACAGGCAATTTTTTATTTTTCATATTGTTTACTCATTATTTTAAATAAAATATATATAACATTATATCACAAATAGTATAAATATCAAATAAAATCGCCTAAATTATTAGGCGATTTTGTGTCAGTATAAGGTTTTAAGCTGATTTGTTATATCCTTCGTTACTTACCGGTGCCAATCATTCGTTAGATTTATCATTCCGGTATCTCAATTGCAAGATGGCTGAAGCGGCTGTCTTTTGCAGCTCCAAGTCGATACCCGTTTCCTGTCGTTTGTGTTATTATTTCATACTAATCACATTTTAACTTGAATTATATGGCAATTATAATACCTGAACATAACTTTAGGCCAATACCTTTTCAACTGAATTTCAAAAGCTTTTTCTGTTTATATCAAGTGTTAAATCCCAATCCCTTTGCTTTTCATCACCGATTGTGCAAAGTAAAAATGATTTTATATCACTTAATACTTTGTTTTTCTTGCCTGCTTTCTTTTCTGCAATGTGAATTATCAAAGACAGTCTGTTAATAAGTTTTTCAAATGCCTCATAAACCGCTGTGCCTTTTACATAAGGCTCATTTCCTATGAAAATATTTCTTACAAGCTCTATACCTAAATCTTTTGCAAGAATGTTTTGTATGCTTTTATCAGGATTAAACCATAAAAAATTACATATTTTTTTAACAGTCAGTTTGTTTAAAATTTTTATTGCGGGATTTGGCAAAATTTCTTTCATTTTATAGTCAATCATTCTGTCAAACCGCCACTGAAAATACTCACTTGCACTTTTTCCCTGCTTGTCATAATCAAAATCATTTATTGTGTAAGATTTTATGTCGGCAGTGCTGTCTTTAATAGTTACTTTTCTGTATGCACACGGACAGCCTACAAAACAGCCGGTTTGAACATCCGTGATTTTATTGCCATTTTCTGTAACATATTCTGTAACCGCCTGTGCATGCATATGACCTGTAAATATTAAGTCAAGCCCTGCGTCTGCAAATTGATTTGCGCGCTTTTCCCAATCGGTTAAATGTGAATCGCTGATTAAATTCATTATCGGCGAAAAAGGCAGTAGGGGATAGTGTGTCATTGCAAATATGTAATTGCCTGTACGGTGGGCATCTTCAATCTGCTCAAGTGCCCACTTCATTTGATTATCCCATAATCCTTTGAAATCTTTGCAGTCGCCATCGCAGTTTAGTGCAAGCAGTCTTATTCCGTCGGCAAGCTGTGCCACATATGACATACTTTCTTTATGCTCGCTTATTGCACCGTCAAAGCCGAAGTCTTTATAAAAATCACGCAGTTCATCTCTCGGCATTGCTTTAACAGGCAGCATTTTATCCCCGTCAAATTCAAAGGAGTCATTATCATCATAATCGTGCCTGGCGGTGATGAGATATATTTTTTTGCCTTGCTCTTTTAATTTGTAAAGCCTGTTTCTCAGTCCGACATGGCTTTGGTATTCACCTCTGTAAACCAAATCACCGGGAATTAGAATTATATTTGTTTCTTTATCATCGGCTATTTGCTTAAACCCGGCGTCAATAATTGCCGGCGTTTCGGCAACACATTTTTGGTCGCTTATACTTCTTTTTTCATATGCCGCACCGCTGTGCTTAAATGATGGGTCAAAAAAATGTGTATCCGTTACAAGATAAAAATTTAAGTTTTGCATATTTATCATCCCTACTTAAGATTTTGTATTTAGAAACTTTACTGTTTTATTTTATCATATAGTATGATATATTGTAAATTGAAGATTTATATAAATCAAGTGAGGAATACGAAATGATAAAACATAACGAAAAAAACAATATATTTATTCTTGAAACCAAAAACACACATTATGTTTTCGGAGTTGATGAAGAGGGATATAACCGCCATATTCATTGGGGCAATAAATGTAATTACGGCGATTATGAGTTTGTCCATGTAAACGGTGAAAATTCAAATAATACCGTACAGGATGAAATCAGGCAGGAAATTACACCTTTTGGCTCAACTATGTATCGCGAATGTGATATTAAGGCTGAATTTGCGGATGACTGCCGTGAAATCAGTATGCATTATGACTCATTTGTTCTTGAAAAAAACATTCTCAAAGTTATTTTTAAGGATGATTACTATCCTCTTCAAATAATTCTTAATTATGAAGTTTATGATGAATATGATATAATCAAAAGGTATGTCACACTTAAAAATACGGGCAATGATAATATCGTTTTTGAAAGAATATTCAGTGCTGAATTTTCACTTCCGTCTGTAAAGCCATATACTTTTATTAACACAAACGGTGCTTGGGGCAGCGAATTCTTGCAAACAAATACCGTGCTTGACGGAGGAAGTATTATTTATGAAAATCGCAGGGGTGCATCAAATCATAATAACTCACCATATTTCATTGCACATCAAAATGCCAATGAAAACAGCGGTGATGTATATTTTGCAAGCCTTGCTTACAGCGGTAATTTTAAAGTCAGCGCAAGCCGAGATGTGTATTCAATCACCAGAATTTCAATCGGAATGAATGATTTTGATTTTTCACATACTTTAAAACCGGGTGAAACATTTGATTCACCGTTAGTTTACTGTGGCAGAGCAAACGGTTTTGGCGAAATGTCAAGAAATATGAATCGTTTTTCAATTGATTTTCTTCTTCCTAAAAGTTTTAATGACAAGCCGCTTCCTGTGCTTTATAATTCTTGGGAAGCTACTGAATTTAATATAGATGTATCTCAGCAAACAGCCCTTGCCGAATTGGCGGCGGAAATCAGCGCGATGGGGAAGCCCTTGAAGCACGCGGGACAGTCGGCACGGTTCACCCGCTCCC
>OGQT01001335.1_pt1 | contig 19999 bp, 17 predicted proteins | sample 1553261 | NCBI WGS metagenome assembly OGQT01 (sample SAMEA2579992, study PRJEB22360) | human gut metagenome | biome: human gut; feature: human-associated habitat; material: faeces | place: Denmark | collected 2008/2010
GAACAGTTTATAGTTCTTGTAGGGTTATTAAATGGAAAGCCTTATGAAATATTTGCATTCAGACCTCTTAGTAGTGTTAATGCTCCACAGCATAAAGGAGTAATAACAAAGATAGGTAAAATGCACTATAGCTTTACTTCTGAACATATGAAGCTGGAAAATCTCCAGAAGGCTAATATTAATATTGAAGAGCAAGCAGCTACCTTGTATTCATCTATGTTGTTAAGACATGGAGTGAATATTAAGTATATTGTCAAGACTGCAAAGAAGGTTAATGACAATATATCTTCATTCAGTTCAGCTATGTGCAGAGTGCTTAGTAAATATATCCCCAATGAAGAAATCAAGGGAGAAGTATGTCCTGATTGTGGTGGAACTCTTGTAAGAGAAGGTGGTTGTATTCACTGTAAGGACTGTGGCTATAGTAAATGTTTGTAGTATGAAGATTGAAACTAAATATAGTATGGGAGATGCTGCCTTTGTTATGCACAATAACAGGGCAGTTCCCATAAAAATCATGGGAGTATATTATTCTCTTGATGTATATAAAGGTGAGCATATTACTTATGTAAGTGATATAGTAGTTGCTGGTGGTCCAATCAGGTTTGAGGAAAAGTATGTGTTTAAAACCAAAGAAGATTTGTTGAAATCATTATGAAAATAAAAGTAAAAGAGATAACAAGTGGATGTTTTCCTGTAAGGACAGGAGAGGATAAATCAGATTGTTTTGACTTATGTCTGGCAGAAGATGTAACCTTGAAGAAAGGTGAAGTCTATGTTGCAAAATTAGGTATTGCAACTGAACTTCCTAAGGGAATTGTAGCTAAAGTTTATAGCAGAAGTAGTGCTCCAAGTAAGTTAGGAGTAACTATTGCTAATGGTCTTGGATTCATTGATACCATTTATAATGGTGATACTGATGAATGGAGAGCACCATTATATGCTTTTAAGGCTGTAACAATTCCTAAAGGCACAAGAGTATGTCAATTTGAGGTTAAATTATCTCAATTTGCTACTGTATGGCAGAAGATAAAATGGCTATTATCATCTAAACCACTTCTGGAGCCTGTGGATTTCCTTGGAAATGAAGGTAGGGGTGGTATTGGTAGCACAGGAAAGTAATCACTGAAAAAAAAACATGAAACATGGAGTTTGTATGGAAAATTGTAGCAATGATAGTGGTACTGGCTTGTGTAGCCATTATTGCAGGAGTTGTTAATCTAATAATGAATAGAAGGAAGATAGACCCTAAAGTAGGAAGAATTTCATTTAGAGAGTCTATGGATTTGGTTGAATTGCCAATTGTCACATTTATGAATAATGGTAAGAAACTGAATTTCCTTCTTGATACTGGTGCATCTTATTCTTCAATCAATGAGGCTGCTCTGGAAGGGTTATCTTATAAAGAGACTGGAGAGACAGGCTTTGGAATGGGAATTGAGGGTACTGTTAAAGAGGACAGAGGTTATATCAGAATGAATGTGGACTATAGAAGTCAAAGCTATGAGGATGATTTCCAAGTAGTGGACTTAAGTCAGGCATTTGGAATGATTAAACAGGAGTATGGTATTAACCTGCATGGAATCTTGGGTAGTACTTTTTTTCAGAAGTATAGGTATGTACTGAATTTTGATGAATTAGTAGCATATTCAATGGTATGAAAGACTTAATAGAGTTAAAATCAAGAGGAGAGGAACATAACTATCTTAGGAGATTAGTTAAGCCAGATGGCAGTGAGTCACACACTTATATGTTAAAGACTTCTACATATACTATGAGAAGTGGTCTTATAGATAAGAAGAAAAAGTTCATAGACCCATCAGGTGGTCCAATGATAGTTGAGGGAGAATATCTTGAGGAAGCTGAGGCAGTAGTTAAATCTATAGACCATGTAATGGGACAAGGTTATGCTATTACTTTTGAAGTCACACCAGAAGAAGAGCAAGAGTTGATTGATGCAATAGTGAATATATGATTTATGTATGTACACAACAAATACTGCCTGAATCTGACAAGTATAAGATAATAAGTGTGAAGGAGTCCTTAAGGCTCCTTCAACCTTTATCTATAGTGGGGTTAGATACTGAAACTACTGGGATAAACTGTCATATAGATAACTTATTGTCCTTGCAGCTTGGCTGCTTTGAGTTTCAAGTAGTAATTGACTGTACAACTGTTGATATAACCTTTTATAAAGAATATCTTGAGTCAGATAGATTATTTCTGTTCTGGAATGCAAGATTTGATTTAAAATGGTTATATAAATATGGTATAGTCCCAAAAAGAGTTTATGATGGGTTCCTTGCTGAAAAATTAATGTGGTTAGGCTATCCTATAGTATTAACTCCTGAGACATTTGACAATATTAAGTGTGATAGATATGATTTTGTCCCAGAAGATCCTAAGAAAAAGACTAAAGCTTATTATATTCTATATATGAATTTAAAGAAAGCAGGTCAAATGTATCTTGGAGTTGAACTTGATAAGTCTATAAGAGGACAGATTATCTATAAAGGTCTTAGTGAGGATGTTATAGTATATTCTGCTTATGATGTAAAGTATCTGGAAAAAATTAAGGTCTGTCAAGAAGAGGAGTTAAGAAAGAAGGGATTACTTAATGCTATAGACTATGAGAATAGATTTATATTATCTCTTGCTTACATGGAGTTTTGTGGAGTAAAGATTGATAAATCTAAATGGGAAGCTAAGATGAAGAAGGATAATGAGAGGTTGCAAAAAGCTTTAAATTCTATGAATAAATGGTTTATAGAACATGAACCCAATTCTAAATACATAGTAGTTAATAGACAGGGAGACCTGTTTAATGGGTTTAATACTGAACCTCAAGTTACTCTTAACTGGAATAGTACTCAACAGGTCATACCTATATTTAAAAAATATGGAGTACAAGTTGAAGTTGAGGATAGAAAGACAGGTGAAGATAAGGACAGTATTGATGCTAAAGTATTAAAACCTCAAGCGGATAAATGTGGTCTTATTCCTTTATATCTTGACTATAAAGAAGCCTTTAAAGTGGTAAGTGTATATGGGGAAAATTTCTTGAAACAAATTAATCCAGTAACAGGAAGACTTCATACTAACTTTAATCCAATAGGTACTGATACAGCAAGAATAAGTTCAGGGGGTAAAGATAAGGCTAATAAGGTTGATTATATTAATTTCTTAAACCTTCCTGCTGATGAAGAGACAAGAGCTTGTTTTGTTTCTGAGAAAGGAAACAAGTGGATTTCTATTGATTATTCAGGTCAAGAAAGCTTTATAATGGCTGATGTAGCTGATGATAAAGCTATGATTCATGAGCTTATGGAAGGAAGTAAGGACCTTCATAGCCTAACAGCTAAGATGGTATTTAATGAAATTCCAAGAGATTTTCCAGTAGAACAAATAAAGGAGAAGTATCATAAACTTAGAAGTGAAGCTAAGGGATATGAGTTTGCTTTTAATTATGCTGGAAATGATACCACTATTATGAGAAACTTTGGTTTGTCCCCTAAAAGAGCTAAGGAAATCTATAATAATTATATGAAAGGTTTTAATGGCTTGAAAAGGTATCAAGATTATAGAAGAAGAGACTGGTTTGAAAAAGGATATATAGATTTAAATCCTGTTGTAGGATATAAAGCTTATATTTATGACTATAATTATCTAAAATCTCTTCAAGAGTCTTTTAAAGAACCTGGATTTTGGGAACACTATAGAGAGATGAAGGAAATAAGTCCTACATCATATACAGTACAAAAGGTTAAATATTTCTTTAAAAGAAAAGCTGCATCAGATAGACAATCAGTTAATTACCCAATACAACATACAGGAGCTTTATGTTATAAGGTAAGCATGGTTAATTTCTTTGAGTATTTAAGGAATAATAACCTATTATTTAAAGTTCTTATTACTGTTACTCCTTATGATGAAATTAATTGTGAAGCTCCTGAGGATATAGCTGAAAATGTAGCTGAAACTTTATATAACTGTATGGTTAAGGCTGGAGGATTCTTTGTTAAGAGGTGCAAACTTGATGCTGATATGAGTAGAATGAAAGATGGTAGTTTACCTAATTATTGGATTCATTAGTATGGAGATTTGGAAAGTATTGGTAGTAACAGTGGTAGTTGTAATAGCCCTATGTGGACTTATTTACACTATCCACTTGTTAAATTATGAGCAAAAGAAGAGAATCTATGTCTATCCTAAGACTAAAAACAGGTATCTTGCAAAAGGTATAGTTAAAATGAAGGACTCTCTATCTAATGAATGGATAGATGCAGTCCTTTATATAAGTCTTAGGAATGGTCAGTATTATGTTAGGGATAAAAGGCAATTCCTTGATAAGTTTATAACATTAAAAGAATGGGAAGAGAATGGAAATGGAAGTAAATCCTGAATATTTAAAGGTTTTAGGCAAACTTGAAAATGTATGGGAGCATAAACAAGCAGAATTAGGAATATACAAAAGAGACCTTGATGAAGCTATGTATGCAATCAGGCAATTAGGTTCAAGACCTGTATTACCAGAAGAAGCAGCTCAATTCAAAGAAGTTGTAAAAGGAATGATTTCTACTTATATAAGAAAGAATCATGACTATGGTAATTCCTTTGAAGTATCTATGAATGAAGAAGGTCTTGCTGCTGCAAGAATAAGACTGGGTGATAAATGGCTAAGATTCAAACAGTTATCTAAAGGTAAGGAGGCTCTTGTAAAGGATGAATCTATCAGAGATACACTACTTGATATGGCTAATTATGCCATTATGACAGTAATGTGGATAGATAATCAAGACAAAGTTTGTAAGGTATGATTATAGCAGTAGATTTTGATGGAACTTGTGTTACACATGAGTTCCCAAGAGTAGGGGCAGAAATAGGAGCAGCAGAAGTCTTAAAGGAATTGACTGATAAAGGTCATAAGATTATACTGTTCACTATGAGAAGTCATCCTAATGAGATAAACCAGAATAGAACTCTTGATGGGAATATTATTAATAATGATGCTCTACAAGATGCAATAGACTGGTTTAAGAAGCATGATATTCCTTTGTTTGGTGTAAATGAAAACCCAACTCAAAAGGATTGGACTTCATCACCTAAACCTTATGCTCACATCTATATTGATGATGCAGCTTTAGGAGTTCCCTTGAAACATAGTTATATTTCTGATAGACCTTATGTGGATTGGGATATAGTCAGATATTATCTTCATGCAAAGAGTATATTATGACAGAAAAACAGGAGAGATGGCAGAAAAGAAATAGGATACTTTGGAGATTAAAAGGGATAGGTATTCCTACATATGAAACTAATATATTAACTGCTACTGAAATTGAGAAGTTGTCACAAGCTTTTTCTTTAATTAGAGAGGTAGTAAAGGATTCAACTCAGTCCAGTAGAGAGTTAGGTTTCAATGCTATGGAGAGATGTAAGATTTGTGGCAAGCCTATGTATAAAAATGGCTTGTGTAAAAAGTGTTATTTTATAAATTATTAATATGGCAGGACAACAAGGAATTTATTGTGCCCCAAATAATATAGTCCCTAATAGGGATAGGGTAGATGTAGGTTGTGCTCCTGATGGAGCAATGCAACTCTGGGTTATGGAATATGAAGTTACTGGTATAGGTAAGGGATGTGCAATGTGTAAGGCTATTAATCCTCAACAGGCAGAAATGCTCTTGAAGAGTAATGGTATATACAATGGTAGTTCATATCTGTATAAAGTAACAAGAATTGAACAGGTTATTGTACCACCTTGTAATGGTCTTATGGCTGAACAGGTGGTAACTTATAAAGATGTAGGGTCATGAATAAGAAACTTAGGTTATTAGTAACAACTAAATGTCCTAACAAATGTCCCATGTGTTGTAATAACTCATGGGATTTTTCATCTTTACCAGTAGTGGATAGATGGGACTATGAAGAGATAATGATAACTGGAGGAGAACCTTTGATTCATACTAATAAAGTAGCTGAATTAATAAGGTCTATTCGAGTTATTAGTGAAGTTTATACAGATATTCCAAAGGTATATGTGTACACTTCAATAGCTGCTTGGGATAGAGTAAGAACTGTATTAGCTTATGCAGATGGTATAGTTTTGACTCCACACAGCCAGAGTGATATTGACAGATTTGTGGAACTGAATAATATGATGCAAGAGGTTAAAGAAACTAAATCTGATTTTATTAAGGGTAAATCACTTAGACTTAATCTCTTTGCTGATATGAAACTTCTCCTTCCTGAGCACATTGATTTGTCACTGTGGAATATCAAGGAAATGGAGTGGGTAAAGGATTGTCCAGTACCACAGGGTGAAGATTTTAGAAGGATTAAGGAACTTTGGTAACATGAGGCAATTTACACATAGAGAGTTTGTTAGGATAGTGGTAGCCAATGGTTTCTATTATGATAGACATAATGGAGACCATGCTATCTACCTTAATGAAAGAGGCAGACATATTAGCATCCCATTAAAACTTGAAAGTGTTATTGCAAGAAGATTAATCAAAGAGAATAATTTAGAGATAGATATTAAGAAACTTAAAAAGAAAAGGAAGATGGATAATTTGCCATTAGGGGCAAGTAATGACCCAAGGGCTCCATTCAATGAACCTCTTGATGTAAAACATAAGAGGTTTGTGAGTGTAACCATATCATATTATGATGAGGTTGAATTACCCCCAGATGCAGAAGATTCCCAAATTGAGGAAGCTATTATAGAGAAAGTGAAGAGACAGGACTTTCCTAAGAAGGTTGATTTTGATGAAATTGTAATATTGAAAGAATGAGAATAATTAAACCAAGTTTCGAGATTTGGGACCAAGAAGAAGGTCTTGAAGGAATCTATAAACAGATTGAGAGAGCAGGAAGAGTATGTTATAAATCAGAAGATAAGATAACAGAAAACTCTGCTAAGGAGTTCGTAGATAGGATGATTAAGTCAGGTCATGGTGCTATGCTGGAACATGGTACTGTGTATCTTAAAATACCTTTTGGTAAAATGCTTGATAATGGAGAATTTGAAAATGAAGCTCTTGCATGTTGGTTTATTGATAATCCCTACTCATGGGTTAAGACAGGGGGAGTAGGAACGGAAGATTGTTGGTATGTTACCTCTAATTATAGGGTTCTCATAGAGAAAGATTTACTTCATACTCTACAATATTTGTGTGAGCCTACAGAGTTCCATGAGAAGAGAATTACAGTTAAGTTTATTTGTGATAGAGGAGTTTCACATGAGTTTGTAAGGCATAGAGTATTCAGCTTTGCTCAGGAAAGCACAAGGTATTGTAACTACTCTAAGGATAAGTTTAACAATTGTGTCACCTATATACTCCCTAATTGGTGTACTAAGGTTAATATAGAAGATTATGAAAGGAATCCTAAACTCATATATAATGCTAATGGAACTCTAACTGATAATGAAATCAGTTTCTTGTGTGGTTTATATGATAATGAAGAAAGATATTTAGAACTGTTAGAGAATGGTTGGAAGCCACAAGAAGCAAGAGCAGTATTACCTAATTCACTTAAGACTGAGTTAGTAATGACTGGTTTTGCAAAGGACTGGGAACACTTCTTTAAGTTAAGAGATGCAGGTAGTGCTCATCCTCAAGCAAGAGAACTGGCACAACCTTTACATGAAGAGTTTATTGAGAGAAATTATATTGTGTAACTAAAAAAAACAATGGCATTTGGAAGTAAAAAGGAAATCACGAAGCCTTCATTTAAGGAAAGACTGACTGGAGTAAAATCAATGTTTAAGAAAGCACATGAAGATGCTTCAAAACTAAATGCAGAAATGCAGGCAGACATTGACAGTAAGAAACAAAAGATAGAACTCCTTGAGAGTGAAATAGGTTTCATCTCTGAAACTCAGAAAGAAGCTCAGGAGTTTATGTCAAATCTTGAAAAGTTTATTTAATGAGAACAAATTTAGTTAAGACAAAAGAGCTACCTAAAGTAGTAGAGCCATCTACTACTGATGGTATGCTTGACATGGTGATTGCATTTGATACAACTGGCTCTATGTCAGCTTATATTAATGCAGTTAAGACCCATGTGAAGGAGTTGGTTCCCAAACTATTTAGTTCTAATCCTGATTTAAGGATTGGTATAGTAGCATTTGGTGACTATTGTGATATGAAGAGCAAGGATGACTTTGGTAGGGCTTATCAAGTATTAGACCTTACTGATGATGAAAACAAAATCATTCAGTTTATCAATAAAGCTCAGGATACCTTTGGTGGAGATGGTGATGAATTCTATGAATTGGTCATCAAGAAAATCACTGAGGAAACTGCATGGAGAGAAGGTTCTACTAAGGCAGTATTATTGATTGCTGATGCAGCACCTCACAAGGTAGGTTACAGCTACAAGAATATTGTAAGTAATGCCCAGATTGATTGGAGAGAAGAAGCTGAGAAGGCAAGTAAATTAGGTATCAAATTTGATACTATGACTATTGACCATAGGTATGTTGAATGGTATAAAGAGCTTTCTGCCATGACAAATGGTGTAAGTGTTCCCTTCAAGAATAGTAGCAAAACTTCTCAAGTAATTGAAGCTGCTGCATTAAGTAGAGGTGGAACAAGAACTAAAGATTTATATGAAGCTACTATGGATTCATTTGCAGCTATGGGAGACATAGAAATGAGTATGGTATATACAGCTTATTCAAAAGAAGTAACATATTAAAATCAAGAACAAATGAAAATCAATATTAAAGAAATAGCAGTAGGTGATGTATTCTCAGAAGAATCACATTACATTGTTGAAGAGATTGGTAAAGATACAATCAAATTCAAGCATACAGAGAGTGGAAAGTCAGTGACATTAGGTTATGGTTATGTTCAAGACCTGCTTAATACTTCTGACCAGTATGACAAAGAAGTAAAAGTGACTAAAGAAGATAAGAAAGATGGTACTCCTGGTATAAGGACAATCTTTGAGGGTATCAAATCTTCTGAGGTATTCACTGTTGTGTTCAAAAAGCAGGATAAAGCTAAGACCAAGAAGCAATATGAAGCTGAAAGGGAAGCACAAAGACAAGAGGCTGTAGCTTTGATTGACAAGGCTAAGAAAGCTAAGAAGTCAATGGCTGTGGCTTATAAAGAAGCTCTGGAACACATTCAGAATAACCCTATTAAAGACTTCATTGAAGGAGAAGATAGGGTACTAAGAGGCTACAAGATGCAGTTTGTATCAAGGGATGGTAAGTACAAATGTATGGATATGGATGTTGTAAGAGGTCCAAAAGAAACTGGTGAAAGACTGGTTAATATCAATACAATTAAGCAACTTATCTTCAATGGAGTTAAGTATGTAGTTGAGTAACAGTTAGGGGATCTAAGTCTCCCCTTCCTTATTTTTAAAGAGTTTGGTTTACCTCTCAAAAAGAAAACCCTTAATAACTTGCATATTAAGAAAACAACCTTTATATTTGCACATAAATTTAATTATAAATCTATGACAAGATGAGTAAAAGATGTATCACAACTAATTCTACTATTGAAGAATTGGCTGCTAAATTACAGGGTGAAACTATAGAATCAGTCAAGGGGCTTGTTGAGCTGTGGCAAGACAAGAATAATAAAGACTGGGACACTTATCCTACTGCTTCTGAACTAAATAACTTTAGAGCAGAACTGAGAAAAGGTAAGGATGAAATGGTAGAAGCCTTAGATAAGGCACTCTCACCTTCATTTGAAGCACCAAGGATTTCAAGTGTAGAAGAACAAGCTAAAGTAGATTTGGACTTTGACCCAAGAACAAGAAGAGACAGGGTTAGTCTGATTGCAAGATTCTTTAGCAATGAAATAGATACAGCACTGCAAGAACACAATGATACTCTTAATAAGAGAATTGCTGATGCTGAAAGAGAGGGTGATGTACTTGCTGTCAATGAACTAAAAGAAGAGTTAGCAACTCTTGATAGGTTCAAGATAATCAAGTTATATACACCTGCTGGCTTATTTAGTAGAGTAAGGGATTATTTCAATAACTATATACTTGACTCTGAGGAGAATAGGATACAATCAGAACTAAATACAATCAATAGTATGAAGGGTTCTGAGAGATATAGTGATGAACAGAAGTATGAAGCTGCAAAGAAGAAGGCATTATATAAAACTAATGCTTATCAGAAGGTGGTAGATAACTTCAAACCTTTGGCTGAGGAAGCAAGTACTATACTAATAGCCACTGAGGGGATTAGGATTGACCCTAATTATATTGCCCCTAAAGATGCCAACCTTAATAATGATACTCCTGAGGGAGATAGTGCAGTAGATACACAGGCTGATGATTTTGTGAAAGATGAGGCTTTCAAGGATGGATGGATGACTAATTATAGGGAAGTAAGCTCTCATGAGTCTTTAAGTCAGGAAGTTAGAAAGGTAATCAGAGAGATTCCCCAACTTGACTACAGAGGAAAGTATGATAAGGATGATTTAGGAAATCTTAGATTTCTTGATGCAGACTATGTTCATGCAACCCTTATAGATAAGCTCAGAGATATGATTACATCCGATGATATGTTACCACTTCTGGAGACTCTGGGTAATACCAAGCCTTGGACTAAGCAAATAGTTAAGAAACTACAGGCTGAGCCTAAACTATTCAGTCAGTTCTATCAGGATTTCAGAAAAGACTTCATGCCTTACTGGATTCAGAAGAAGAAACTACAGGCTGATGGTACTTTCAAGATGGAAACTATTGCTATCAATAAGCCTGAGGGTGTCTATTATCTGCTTGATGAATGGAGGGATAACTATGAGAATGGTAATCTTCTTGATGATGATAGTATCTATGATAAGAATGGAGACTTGAATCTTGAGAATGCAGAGAATGGTCTTAAATGGACTGAGGCTCTCAACAACAGATTTACCAATCTTAGTACAGAGCAAAGGTTGGAACTTCTACAAGATGAAAAGATATGGAAGACATTAAATAAGCTCCTTAATATGATTGGTATCAATGCTAATCAAGGTGTATTATTAGATGCTCTGACCAATATAAAGCAATATGAAGGTGGTACTGCAACAGACCCAATTATGTTGCTTCTTCCTCAATTAAACATCATATTCAGTGGTGTAAAGAAAGGTGAGGTTAAATCTGAAACTCTTGAAGATGGAACTGAAAAGAGAGGGGATTTGATTAATACCTTTGGTTCTGCTTACAACAGTATAGCTATGATGCTTGCAGAAGTAACAGAAGATGCCATTGAAAGTAGTGTGAGGGAAAATGATAAGTCATACTATAGCCATATTACTCCTAACTATCTTGGCAAGTTGATTAAACAGCTTAAGAATGTTATGGGTAATGAAGCAAGGTTCAAAGAGTTTATTGAAAATGAATTTGGACAATATGAATGGTTCTATAAGGATGGCAGATGGAGAAATGATTGGATTGAGCAACTGGTAAATAACCCTGAAATGAGAAGAGGATTGAGCCATAAGGTTCTTCTTAACTCAGATAAGGTTGCATATCAGAACTGGGATGATTTGGATTATACCTTAGTATTACTGACAGAATACTTTGGAGACCCAGATAACAGTAAATCTGATGTTCAATGGGCTAATTACCATGTGCCAATTCTTTCAGATAGTCCTTCTGCTGAGTTCATTAGATTCAGGAAGTATGACAATCATAGTATCATTGGAGAAGATGGTGAGTATATGAAGTATGATGATATCATCCTTGATAGAATGGTTGACTTGGTTAATCAAGAGGTAGATAGAATAGCTCTTGTAAACCAAAGGGATGAAGAATATCAGAAGGGTAATCCCAACATTGCTCCTATTGCAAACTATGATATAGTAAGGGAGAAAGATGGTACTATCAAGAGTATTGGTGGTGCTGAGTTTAAGTTCCTTACAGCTCTGAATGATGTAAGATATGACAATGGTGAGACTTTCCTTGACAGGTTCCAGAGAATTCAGAATGAAGGAACTGGTGCTGAATTAAGAGAGTTCATCAGAGAGTCAGTAAGAGAAGCTCTTGACAATGAGTTTGAACAGACTTACAGAGAATGGGCTAAAGCTGGTTTACTTGAAGAACTTCCCAATGGTAAATACAAATATCTGGGAGTAATTGGTGTAAATACTGGTCAAAGTTCCTACAACAGGAATACAGCAACTTCTTTGAACAATGCAAAGAAGGCTCTTGAAGGAATGTGGACTACAGAAATGGATATTCTTTTAAGGGACTACAACAATAATAATCCAGTGGATGATAGAAGGGCAACTACTCTTTTTGAAAGTATTAAGGACTTGTTGAGAGAGAAGATGGTGAGAGGTGAGATTACTGCTAAGGAAGTAGATAGTATCAATAGGAACTTGGTTATTAGAAATAATGCCAAAGCTAAGTTGAGAGAATACTTCTGGAATAGTAAGTTTGCTACATCACAAATCATTGAACTTACTACAACTGACCTTGCTTTCTATAAGAACATAGAGGACTTTCAGAAGAGATATAAGGAAGTTCATGCTCCTGCTCTCAGACTTAATACCAACTCTAAGTATGGTAGAAAGGAAGAGAGAACTATCTATCTAAAGGATGATGAGATTGTATCTTCTGCACTTGATGATATTGCAACTGTACTTGATGAAAGAGTCAAGAAAGGTGAGATGTCAAAGAGAGACAGGGATTTAATCTTGAATAAATTCAGAGAGGTAAATGTGGCAGATGCTCAGGCTTATAGGTCACTAAGTTCTTACAGAGCTATACTTGATATGTCTGGTCAGTGGACAGATGATATGCAGAGAGCCTTTGATAACTTCCAAAGTGGTAAGTGGGATATGGCTGATTTCAATATTATCTGGCAGACTAAGAAACCTTATGTGTACACTCAGGTGAATAATATGAGTGGAGTACAAGGTCATACAGGCATTAAGACACCAGTTCAGCATAAGAACTCAGAGTTCCTTCTTATGGCTATGCACCATTTAGTTGCAGGTCCACTGGGTAAATCAGGTAAACTTGTAGCTATCAATGAATTCATGGAAGAGAATGGTATTGATGTAGTTCAGTTTGAATCAACTACTAAGGTTGGAAAACAAGGTGTGATTAACTTGAATAATGTCAATACTAAGGAAGATGTCAAGGCTGTTCTTAAGAATGCCACTACTCAGGATGGGGTTGAAAACCCTAATGTGGTTCACAAAGTAAGTTATGAAGACTATGGTATTCAGACTGCAACTCCAGAACATGCTATTGATGCAATTCAATTAGTTGGTACTCAGATTAGAAAGTTGATTACAGCAGATATTAGTCCAGATACTATAATTGATGTAAATGGTAAGAAAATGACTAAACAGGAATGGTTAGACTTATATAATGCCATTAACACTGAGAACATTATTCAGGCTTTTGCTGATGTAAATGAAATCTTCAAGGATGCCAAACAAGTTGAGAAGATTCTTCTTGAAGAATTGAGAGGTAACCAAAGATATGGAATTGATATGATTAGGGCTTGTACTCTTAATGAAAAGGGACAATTCAATATTCCATTATTTGACCCTGTACAATCACAAAGAGTACAGACATTGCTGAATAGTATTATCAAGAGTAGGATTACTAAGCAGAAGATTAGAGGAGGAGCACTTATTCAAGTCTCTGACTATGGTCTTACTGATGAATTGAAGATTGTTTTTGAAGGTGAAGGAGAGAACAAGAGAATTAAATATCTCGAAGTTTATATGCCAGCTTACAGTAGGAAGTTCTATGAACCTCTTATGAAGGCAGGTTATCATGAACTGGATATAAATAAGTTACCAGACAGCTTGAGAAAGTTGATTGGTTATAGAGTTCCAACTGAGGACAAATACTCAATGGCTCCTCTTTATATTAAAGGCTTCTTGCCTCAACAAAATGGTTCTGCAATCATGTTACCAGCAGAAATCACTACTCTTAGTGGTTCTGACTTTGATGTGGATAAATTGTATATCATGTTACCTGAGTTTAAGATAACTCCTAAGTATAATAGAAGACAGTTTGTTGATGATTTGGTTGCTCAATTGACACAAGGAAAAGCTGTATCTCCTGAAATGTTGAAGGAGTATAGACAGAGTGTAAACAGAGCCATAGATGAAGGTAGGAAAGCTCCTAAGGGTAGTCAGGAATATAATCTCTGGAAGACATATAAAGCTAACAGAGAGAAGTATAGAGTAGCTTCTGAGGATAAGATTGAGAAGATTGAATATGACTTTAGCAAGTCTCCACAAGAGAATAGTCTTGAAGCCAGAAACAATCTATTGATTGATATGATGTGGGGTGTTCTGACTAATGCTGATACTGCTTCAAAGATACTTAACCCCGGTGGTTTTGATTATCAGAAGAAGTCTGCAAGAATAATTAATATTCTTCAATCAAGTAGAGAGTCTGAACTGAGAAAGGAACTGAATATCCCCGAGAATCAAAGTACTCTTAGCAGGTTAAGTAGTATGGATTTGGAAGAACTTGATAAGTTGGCAAAGAAGTTCAAGAAGAAACTTGACCCTCTTAACCCAAGAACTCAGGTTCAACTTCATCAGCAGAATATGACTGGTGCAGCATTGATTGGTATTTATGCCAACCATAATGCAAACCATGCTTTGATGCAACATACTGAATTAGGTCTTGATACTGAGAATGGTTCTTTCTTACTTAATGGTAAGAGATTGACTTCTCTTCATGGTCTGATGAATGACAATAAGGAGTATATCTCAAGGAATAATGCAGGTTTCCTTGCTGCATCTGTGGATAATGTGAAAGACCCTGTGCTTGCTTCATTGAATCAGAATACATTCACTGCTGATGCCTCAATGCTTTTAAGCAGGCTTGGTTACAATCCTATTGAGATTGGTTTGATTATGTCACAACCAATTGTAATGGATATTACCAATACCTATTTCAGAGAAAGTAGAGAAGGTAAAGGAAAGGACACAATCATTGATGAAGTCATTGAGAACTACAAGAAGAGGGCTGCAATGATGGAAGATGTAACCTATGACAATTATAAATCTAACAAGTTCATGGCAGATGAATTGGCAGACAATATCATTCTCCAGAAGGAAGTAGAGGAATTAGGTGGTAGGAATCAGACATCTGACTACAGAAAGGTTGAGTTCTATAAGAAGCAGGTGGCTGCTGGTTATTTATTTAAGAGAATAATGGGCACAGCAGATGCTTTAGGACAATTGGTTCAAGCTACAAGAGCAGATACTCAAGGTGGTGCAGCAGGTCCTACTATTGCAGATACACAGATTAAGATACAGAAAGTTGATGACTTCCTGACTAATGTAGTGTTAAATGAAAACTCTCCTTTAACTGGTGCAGATGTTATCATGCCTTTCAGTATGAAAGGTATGGATATTGACCAGATAAGAGAGAGGTTATTAAGCTCCCCATTACCTTATTTACAGGCATTCTTTAGTCTTGGTATTGACCAGACACAAGAAATGTTCAGTAGATATTTCCCTCAATTCACTTCTTCATTCAGGGAAGTAATTGATGGTAAAGAGGGATTGAGAGGCTTAAGACAGTACACTAAAACAGGCAAGTTGAATGCAAAGACACTCAATAACATCTACAATGATTTGTTAGCTTATATTATGTCCAAGACATCATTCTTTGGGCAAGAAGCTAACCTCAGAGCAGATGATAAGGTTACAACAGCCAGTGATAAAAGAAGGGATTTTATCAATAATTTCCCTGATTACTTCAACAGAACATTGAGTGAACATCCTGAAATAGCTGAACTTGAATTTGTTAAGAGACTAAGAGTAATAAGGGCTAACCAAAACAATCCCGTAGATACAGTAGTATTTAAGAATGTTGGTCAGTTAAGTCCTACTCTGAGAGAAAGATACATGAGAGACTGGCAATCATTATTATATATGGGACCAGAAGCTCAGGCTTTAGCTCTTAATTTATTCAGATACAGTTATTACAGAAATGGGTTTGCATTTGGACCTTCTACTTTCATTCATTTAGCACCAACTGCTATTAGACAATCCATTCCAGAGTATATTGATACACTGAGAGGATTGTTAGAAAGTGAGGATGATTACAGTCAGTTTATTGACCAGTATATCTACAATCACTTGGATAACAGACAGTTGGTTCCTGAGGTTCCTACAGAGGCTTCCACTCCTTTTACTAATGAACAAGGTGATGCTTTGGACATGGTTAAAATAACTATTGATACTGAATCAAATAGTGGTGATAAGAAGATAATAAGGAAGAGAGAGGGAATAGGAGAGGAAACAACCTATGAATTCTTTGATTACATAGCAAGAAGATACAAGGGAGGTACAATATATTACAGGCTTACACAGGCTGATAATGTACAACCTAATGTAGCTGTGTATGAAAGAATAGACCCACTTGGATTCAAGAACAGTTTCATTGAGTATGAATATGGCAAAGATGTTACTGAAATGAAGTCAGTAATTGATAAGAATGATAGAGACTATACTCCTTATTCAAGGGAGGATATTTCAGCCTTTAATGAAGATTCTAATATTGATTATGACTCCATGCCAGAGTATCTGAACTATGACTTCTCAAGTCTGACTCAAGATATTGCAAGTGAGGCTTTCAGTCAGGTGTATGGTGCTCCACTTGAAGTGAATGAAGGTAAAGCAGATGATATTAATTCTATCAGTCCTAATACTGAGTATGAGGATGCAAACAATGATAAAATCTGTGGTGCAAATACATTATATGAATTATAGATATGGCTAAGAAATGTGCAATAATTCCTCAAGTGAGGAACAGTAAAAATGAGGTAGTAAGCAGCAGGTTATTCAAAGACCTGCTGGCTTATGCCCCTAATAGACAGGAGGCAACAAGAATATACCTCATTACAAAAAGTAGTGACTTTATTACTAATTGGAATCCAAAACTACAAATGGATGAAAATGGTGAACCTACTCTTAGTAGTCTCTTGAAGAAAACTAATCTAAAGAATGTTATTGGTGAACAGAAGATTCTAAGAAATCTTAATGAAGAGATTGGTCATTACCATAAGACAGGCAGAACTAAACTTTATCTGAACAATGATGTGAACTATAGAATGTTAGTCCAAAAGGCTATTCAATTCAATACTCAATCAGAGTTTAGAGAAGACTATGTAGCCAGTGTTGAGAAGGTATGGGATAATGAAAGTAATAGGGTTTACATCAGTCCTTTTGTCAGAGTAAGAAACAAGATGAATAGCATCGAAGCTAATAATATGCAGTATAATGAAAACTTAAACAATAGATTAAGGGAGATATTAGCTGCCAATGGTATTGGAATAGGTGCTCTTACAGACTTGGAACAGAGAAGAGGAGTAGCTGGTGTAACTGACTTTAGTCAAGCCAAAGATGCTGCAACAGGTATAATTGAATTAATTAGACTTGCTGATGGTATTAAAGGTGAAAGAGCATTACCTGAGGAATTTGCTCACTTTGCTATTGAGGCAATGGGTGATAATCCTCTTATTAATAGATTGGTTAATCACTTGGCTAATAATAGCTTGGTAGGTGAAATATTGGGTGATGATTATGCTACTTATGATACCTTATATAAGGGTGATGAATCAAAGTTAGCCAGAGAAGCTGCTGGTAAATTACTTGCTAAACACTTATTACAGTCTGAACCTGTTCCTTCTTCATCTTATAAATCCCTTCTTGAGAGGTTTATTAATGCTGTAAAAAATTTCTTTAGAGGATTAGGGGCTTCACAGTTCCAAAAAGCAATGCTTGAAGCAGAGAGTAGCTTTAGTAAACTGGCTGGTGATATTCTCACTGGACAGATGGATGAAGCTATCAGTGTTGAGAACATCAGTACTTCTGAGGCTTTCTATTCCACTACTGAAAGAGTGGATAGAGATAAAACTCTCTTGAAGAAGATTATAGATAATGAATTGAAGAGGCTTAAGATTTATGAAAAGAGAAATCCTAACAGTCAATTTAGTGCCAATCAGAGGTTATTAATAGACAGGTTAGAACTTGAATTAGCTGATAATAGTGAGATTGAAGGTATCTACATGTTCCTTGATAATGCACTTGAAGAACTAAGGAAAGTTAGTAGTAGACTTGAGGTACTAAGAAATACTCCTGCAACCAATCTTAATGAAAGGGCTGGAGTACTTAGAGACATCAGGAACTATATGTACAGTTATAAGAGGATAGCTGATTCAGTAAGAGAGGCTCTTAGAGAGGAAGAGAAGTCCACAGACAATAGATATGGTCAAAGAGTAAGGGTTGCATTAGATAATGTCACTACAATGCTTAATGACCTTGCAGTGGACTACAATACAATCTCTATGCCTTTATTTGTTGATTTCATCAAACCCTTTGTAGGAGATAACCTTGTGGTTCCCTTTGGAAAGTACAAAGGAAAGACCCTTAATGCAGAAGAGTTGGTTAAAGTAGCTGATGAAGACATTTCTTTCTTTGACAGATGGCTGGATAGTATGGCAGACAGCTCTGATTATATGTTGAAGATTATGGACCAAGCTGTTAAAAAGAGCAAGGAACAAGCCAGATTGAAGACTATTGATATTCAGAAGGAACTGCAAGCTGCCACTATTAAACTTGAACAGGCTGGTGTGAAAGACACTGAGTGGATGTTTGAGAGAGATAGTAAAGGTAATCTGAGTGGTAATTACATCAGTGAAATAAATCATGCTCTATTCAGAGAGAGAATGAGGACCATGTTCCAGAGTCTCAATGAAAAGTATGGCAGAAATCCTGTAGGAGAGAATGCTGATAAATACAATGAAGAGAGACAGAACTGGTTCAATGCCAATATGGAGACTGTAGATGGAGTTAGACAACCTAAGAAATCCATTTATGAAAGTATGGAATTCAGAAGGCTTAATAAAGCCCAGAGGGAGTATTATACTACTGTAATGGATATTAAGGCTAAACTTGATGCTCTACTTCCTGATAAATATACAAAGTTGAACAGTGCTGTAAAGATTAGGAAAGACTTGGTTGAGAGGGTTAAAAGCTCTGAAAGTGTGAAGTCTGGTGCTCAACAGGTTTGGGAAAGTATCAAGGATAATTTCATTAGGAGAACTGATGATACAGACTTTGGAGACAAGGCAACTGTAAAAGACTTTGAGGATAGAGAGGTACAAATGTTACCTATCTACTTTACAAAGCTCAAGAATGGAGAAAGTGCTAATGACTTATCTACTGATATAGTAGGCACTATGACTGCTTATGCAGCAATGGCTAATGACTTTGATGAAATGAATAAGGTCATTGATGTTCTTGAGGTAGGTAGAGATATGTTGAGAGAAAGACAGGTTACTCAAACTTCTGGTGGTAAACCAATGGTTGAGAAATTTAAGGCAGTAGGTAGAAAGGTTGAGAGTAAATTAACCAAGACAGGAGATAAGTCAAGGTTTATGGAAAGACTAAATGACTTCTTTGAGATGCAGGTATATGGAAGATATATGGCAGATGAAGGTACATTTGGTAAGACTAATATTGATAAGGGTAAGGTTGCTAACTTTATTAATAGAATGACCTCAATGAATAATCTTGCTTTAAATGTGTTATCTGGTGTTTCCAATGTGGCTACTGGTAAGGTGATGATGAGAATTGAATCTATGTCTGGAGAGTTCTTCAATGAAAAGAACACACTAAAGGCTGATAGAAACTATGGTAAGGAACTTCCATCATTCTTAGCTCAGTTAGGTGATAGAGTAAAGACCAATAAGTTAGCTTTATGGGATGAACTATTCAATGTAATGCAGGAATATGAACAGGATACAAGAGAAGTCAACTTTGATAGGAAGACTTGGTTCAGTAGAATGTTTGGAACATCGGCACTCTTCTTTATGAATAATGCTGGTGAACACTGGATGCAGAATAGAACTTCATTAGCACTTGCTGATGCTTATAAAATGAAGGCTCCTAATGGCAAGTTAGTAAGTCTGTGGGATGCTTTTGAAGTTGTACCATTAGACAGTAGTAACAAGAAGTTAGGTGCTAAATTACAGCTAA
>OGQT01001347.1_pt1 | contig 19839 bp, 16 predicted proteins | sample 1553261 | NCBI WGS metagenome assembly OGQT01 (sample SAMEA2579992, study PRJEB22360) | human gut metagenome | biome: human gut; feature: human-associated habitat; material: faeces | place: Denmark | collected 2008/2010
ATTAGTTTAGAGGTATATCTTAAGTGTTTATCATTAGTGTAATCTCGGTCTTCTGAAAACAGCGTTTCATCATCGATATTAACAGCTGTTTCAGATTTATATAGTACTTTATTATCTGAATTTCTTTTTATCATAATAAAGTAGCTTACATCTGTAAATGGTGGTTGAGCATCAGGATTTTTCTCTAAATAGCAAGTATAGCCATTCCAGTTGCTATAATAACCATTACGCCATTAACACCTGCTTCGTTAGAATTTCCTATGTAAAATTCATTACCAGATTTTATATAGGAAAAATAGAAGTTATTTATAAGCGCAGCATTGTCATCTATGCTTTCATTCACATCATCTTCCCAATAGGTACCACCGAAGAAATTAGTTATAGAATTGGCACCACGGACATAAACTTGCATGAGTGAGCGTTTATGCAAGTTTATTTTTGATATTTCAGGAGCAAGTTTTATAAGGTCATAAGTATTTTCATATTTATTCATGACTTCTGTATAATCATCTATCGCTGTAGCTTTAAGTTCACATTTCTTTTTATCATGGTCAAACTTACAATCAGTTTTATTAAATTCGCCTTTATAATACTCAATCCATTTTTTAGAAGTTCTATTATATTTATCAATAATAAATATGAGCTGGTCCTCGAGACTTGATTGCTTGACAATTTCATAAGCATCGCCAAACAGATTAATTTTGCCATCCATAGAAATACGGAAAAATTCTTGTCCACTTTCTTTTGCATATTTCTTATTAAGCTCTTTGTAATGAGGTCTTACTTCTACTTTATCACCATCATTCTTTGATATGTAGAATTTATATTTCGGAGGTATCATATCTTTTAGTTTTTAATTATGCGTTTAACATTTCTATGTTGCATTATAACAGTTCCATCTGGCATAGTATAATACCTTGTTTCATTCTGCTTTCTAATGCTTCGTACGTCATCCTCAATTTTAGAGAGGTCCATATTATTATTAGAATTAAGAGAAATATTTAGCTTATCAGAATTACCAAATGCATTTAAATACTTATCTTCGAATGTTCCTTTGTTGAAGCTATCTATTACATCTGGTAGTATCTTACGATATTTTCTTGTTCTTTGCTTATTAATGATAGCAAGAGCCTCACCACCTTCAGCTTTCATACGACGCTTCTTTTTATTCTCTACACCCGGAACTTCTTCTGCATCTCCCGTACCATATCTTTTCGCTTAAACAGAAACAGCCAGACCAGCATCAGAAAACTGACGCAGATACAGATCAGAGACGGATACAGAACATTCACCACACCGATGGCCAGAAGGATCAACGGGATCACCACGCCGAACGCTCCTGCTTCCAGAAGATAGATCATATATTCCGCCACCTCCAGCTTCTGTACCGCAGTGATCACCCACATGGAGCAGATCACAGCAAGCGCAGCCAGAGGAAGCAGATAATCCACAGACCAGCCACGCCAGCCGGTAAACACATCCCAAAGCACTCCTGCAACAGCTGCGATCACCAGCTGCCACATCTCATTCTTCAGAAGATTCCGCCGCTTCACATAAGCCACTGAAACCATCAGCCAGGTGCAGAACGCCCCTGCAGTCACAAACCAGGCCCAGCCTATATGACCATCCAGCAGATAATCGATCAGATTACATACCACAGCCAGCACAATACACAGAAATGTAAAGCTCTCAAAAAGCTTCATCTGCTGTTTCTGCTCCTCTTTTTGTCCCGGAAGATCATTCTCCCGAATTGTACAGGATACCTGCTCATTTTTCAGTCTCTCCACAAAATTCCGCTCAATATTTCCATTAGGGATCTTGGACGTAAAGCTTAAAACCATCTCATCTCCAAAAGAACAGGAACACAGCTGCAGACTGTCCGTGCTTGCAAAAAGTCCGAATCTCTGAATATATTTCCGATATTCCTCCGGCATCCGGATGATCCCCACATTGGAATAGATCGCCGTGATAGACCTCCCTCCGAGAGTCGTCCCGGCAAGAAGGAACGGGGTTTTGATCTCCAGTGGTACCAGACGCAGGATCGGATTTTTCTCCAGGCTTACCAGATCATTCAGCTTTGCTTCGATCACGTCCTTACTCAGTTCCTTTGCAAACTGCTCCTTTACGGATCTCAGAATATCCTCAAAGGCTGTATCAGGCTGAAAATAACAGCTGATCTCGATCCATCCGAAAAAATTTGCCATAGACCGGGACGGAAAATAATTTCTCAAATTTACCGGGATCATCAGACCAATGGGCTTTTTCGCCTGATTCTGAGGCACTTCTTCATGGATCGCCCAGATAAGTGCTGCCGTAAGAAAAACCGTGATCGACACACCGGCCGCTTTTGCACGGGCGTGGATCTCTTTTACCGGAACACAGACTTCCGTGATATTCATATCCTCCTGCCTGAGCTTCTCGCCTTTTAACTGGAAGGCAGGCTTCTTGGACTCTCTCTTTCTTGGCGCGTCGGAGGAATAATACTGGGAAAAGCTGTCCTCCTCCATATCCCTGCCCGTAATGTTTTCATCCGAAAAAAGCTCCGGAAGCTCTGCGGATGGGTGCGTCTCCTGAAGATAATTTTTCACCAGCTCCATCAGAAAATGCATGGCTCCCGTTCCATCCGTCAGCGCATGAAATACCTCGAAATTGATCCTGTTCTTATAATAGCTCACCCGAAAAAGAAGCGTTTTTTTGTCCGGAATATAAAGTCCGCTGCAGGGTGCACCTGCTTCTTTCTTTACCACTGCCGGAATATCACGTCTCTCCAGATAAAACCAGAACAGTCCCTTTCTTAAAACTGCACGGAAAAGAGGATATTTTTCCAGTGTCCTCTCCAGGGCTTCCTGCAGGTTTTCTTCTTTTATCTCTTCTTTCAGTTCACAGTAAAAACGAAATACCCTGGTGTCATTCTTTCCTGTCACCGCCGGGAACGCCAGCGCCGCATTGTCAAGTTTTCTCCACTGTGCATATTCGTTCTTCATGATGCTTTCCTTCTTCCTGTTCCTCTGTTTCCAGAAAACGATTTACATATGCAAAGCTCTCCTGCACATGCAGAAATTTGATCCCCAGTGCAAAATACCCGTGAAACGCACCTGCGATCCTGTGCACTTCCACACGATTTCCCGCTTCCTTCAGTTTTTCACCAAATGCCTCACCTTCATCCCGAAGAGGATCGAACTCAGCGGTAAGTATCAGTGTATCTGGCATATTTCGAAAATTCTTCTCCAGGATCGGTGCAAAATAGGGGTTCCTCCTGTCTTCCGGACAACTCTCATAGAGTTTCAGATAATCTTCCATCTTCTCCGCTGTGAGAAGATAACCGGTTCCGTTTGTTTTTACGGATTCAAAGGGAGAGTCTTCCGTATAACAGTTGTTCAGTGCCGGATAAATAAGGATCTGTTTTTTTGGAAAAAAATCTCCGCGGTCTCTGGCCATCATACATACAGCCGCTGCCAGATTTCCGCCTGCACTATCTCCCATAATGGTGATACGATCCGGATCCGTATTCAGAAGAAAACGATTGGTGTAAAAAGTCTTCGCAGCTGCATAACAATCCATCAGTCCCACCGGGAAACGGTATTCCGGTGCCAGCCTGTATTCAACAGACGCCACGATCTGACCGGTAGACTGTGCCATTCTGGCACAAACCCGCTGATAATTCTCTACACTTTCCGTAACCCAGCCACCGCCATGGAAAAACAGTATCACCGGTGGTTTTTTTCCGGAGGCGGCACCGTTTTCCATGTCCTCTTCTGTTGGAAAAAACAGACGGATCGGCACTTTATAGTCTCCGTTATAAACTTCCGCATCCAGTGTCCTGTAAAAGATCCTCATAGGATCCATCTTCTTAAGATCTGCCAGCTTTCTGGAAGCCTCCACTTCGATCCCGCCATAGGAAAGAGCATGGAGCACTGTCCGCACGGCACGTGGCATAGCCGTTTCTCTCCCGGTCGGAATGCCCGGAACTATGACTGGGCGGCTTCTTCTGTTTTCTTTTCTTGTATAGATATATTTTGTTTCTGTTTCGTATCTTCCAGGAATGCAGACTTGTTTCACGCAGGTACGCCTGTAGGCAATCCTCTTCAGGATCTCATGATCTGTACGGATGATCACTTCCGTTCCCTTATAGCCCCGGATATAATATCTGTTTTCTTTCTTTTTTATACGTGGTTGTCTCAATCGCAGTAAATATTTTCTGATTACTTTTTCCTCCGTGGATTTTTCCTTTATTTTCACCTATGATAGCATCCGCAGTCTATGAGTACAAGTCATAGTAAAAAATATACTGCTGCATGATTCCACGCATTCCTCTGTATCTGCGGTTGGGAAATCCTCTTTTGTAATGCACGTCCATGACCTGACGGATGTGGGTATCTATGGGAAAAGCATCCATATGATGCAGTGCAAACAGGCAGATACACTCAGCTACCTTTTCTCCCACACCACAAAGCTTCATCAGCTCCTTCTTTGCCTGATGGTAACGCATATCATAGATTTTTTCCAGAGAGATCTGGCCGGATGCAATGGTCCTGGCCGTTACTGCGATATATTTTGCCCGGTATCCCAGGCCGCATCCTCTTAACTCCTCTTCCGTTGCCTGACTCAGCGCCTCTACAGTCGGAAAAGCGTAGTATTCCACACCTGCAGATGAATTTTTTCGCTCTCCGTACTTCCGGCAGATGGTTTCGATACATTTGCGGATACGCTTGATATTGTTCTGCTGAGATATCAGAAACGTAACGATCATTTCCCAGAGATCCTGTCTTAATATCCGTATCCCGTCTCCTGCCTTTATTGCGGCACCCAGATATTTATCCCGTGGATTAGCAGCATTCATGTAAGCTTCATAATCCGTATCCAGATCAAAATAAAGCACCCAGTAACAGATAAATTCCTCCTGAGAGCAGCAGAAATCCACCACTCCGTCTTTCTGATACATTTCCAGATACTGGTCTCCCGCCACCATGGAAAAATGTCCGTCTCCAAGCTTTCTCATCCGGAAGCACTGTCCGGAATCGCATATTTTATCAAGGCTGAAATGTTCCAGCTCTACTGTGATCATGTCTGTTCCTCTCGTAAATATTTTTCCTTATATAATGTTCTGTATTCTCTTGGTGTCATCCGGTACCGTTCCCGGAATACCCGGTTAAAAGTCCTCTGACTTTCAAATCCCGGGATCTGCACATACGCCTGTTCCACTGCAAGATTATCATCCTTCTCCTTGCGGTTTGCCCTGAAACACCGTACCGCATTTACAATCTCCGGATGCACCTGCTCCTTTTTTATAACCGGGTCTTCCGGACAGCTGTTCTGAATGATATCCGCAAACTGACCAATCAATACCGGCTTTGCCCAGAGATAGACTGCTTTGTTTTCTCCCGGAGAGAACACCTGATAGTGATGGATCACATCCGGAAAGATCACTGCAAGATCTCCCTCTTCCATATGATAAAGCTCCTGTCCCATACCAAGCTCCAGAGTTCCCTCTGTGATATAGATAAACTCTATGGAGTTATGAAGATGGGGTGAAGCATGGGCTAAGGTCCGCAGATGAATATGGAGATTCTTCTTTTTTTCTTCGTATACTGGAAACATGGATTTTTCTCTCCGCAATATTTGACTACTTTTTCTGTGTTTTTGGCACGTAATATTTCCGAGAGTTTATTATAATGCATTTGTAAGTTAAAGAAAAGAGGAGGAAAATAAAATGAAAAAAATCATAGAATTTATCAAATATGCGATCAAATGCTACATAGAGATCAATGCAAGAAATCCATACTTCCACTAAGAAGATCCACAATAATATCTGAGGTCACGGATATTTTGTGTGGATCATGCGCATGAAAAAACTGAATAAAAGTCAATAAATGACTTGTGCGAAAATAATATCACCTGGCATCATGAAGTATCTCCAAAGCCCGTTTATATCTTCCATGCAGCCGTGATATCTGTTCAGTAGACATATTTTCGCAGTCAGAAAGACGTGTTACATCAGAATTGTGGAGCAGATCAGCCTGCTTCACTTTTTTTGCGATCGGATTCTTCCGGAGCTTCCGGATATAATCGAAATAATTCATATTCTTATCTCTTGTAAGACAACGTAATGCCTCCACAACCTCTTCCGGAAATTCTCCGGTAAGATCCTCAAATGTGATCTCTGTATCTTCTATCACATCGTGCAGAAGTGCCGTACATACACTGAGTTCATCATCCATTTGCTCCGCTACATGAAATGGATGAAAGATATAAGGTGTCCCGCTTCGATCTGTCTGTCCATGATGTGCCTCGTATGCCACCTTCATAGCTTTTTTCGTCAAAGCTGTATAAATCATAGCTGTACCTCCCGTCAGGTCTTTCGAACCCCCGTTCATACTCTGTATTACACAGTATAGCATCTATATTTCCTACATACAAGGATAAAAAGTTTTATATATCTATCATTTTTACTTATATACGACAATTTTCTGATTATAGCATTCCCAAAACTCTGCTGTTCTTATTTAGATCTTTCATTGGATCATGAACTCGCTTGCCCTCATTCTGAAATTGGTATATACTTACTAGTACAGCGAAAATTAAGTTTCTGCTATATTGACGCAGGATGATTTCTTCAGCTGCAAGGCGGAGGAATGAGGCGTAGCGGTGGCTACGGCGATTGACGACAACGCCGCAGATGAAAAATCAGACAAGTCAATATAGCAGTTACTTAATATTCGCTGTACTAGCTCCATGAAAAAATTCATAGACTTTCTGTGCACTTCCTGCATTCATGCTTTCTGTCTCTGTAAGTTCTTCCAGTGATGCATCTCTGATATTCTCAACAGACTTAAATTTCCGCATCAATGCTTTCCGCCTGGTTTCACCGATACCAGGGATATCATCCAACAGGGAATGCACCTGTTCTTTACTTCTCAGAGATCGGTGAAATTCAATGGCAAAACGGTGCGCCTCATCCTGGATTCTGGTGATCAGGCGGAAGCCTTCACTGTCTGTATCAATGGGAATTTCAAGATTATTGTAATACAGTCCTCTGGTTCTGTGATGGTCATCCTTGACCATACCACAGACAGGAATCTCTATTCCCAGAATTTCCAGGACTTTTAACGCAATATTCACCTGTCCTCTTCCACCATCCATCAGGATCAGATCCGGCATAATAGAAAAGCTGTCAAACTCATCTTTTCCCTCATGAGTAAATCGTCTGGTAAGTACTTCTTCCATGCTTGCATAATCGTTCGGTCCCTGAACCCACTTTATTTTAAATTTGCGGTAATCACTGCGCTTTGGCTTTCCTTTCTCATAGACAACCATGGAACCTACAGATTCAAAACCACTGATATTGGAGATATCATAAGCCTCCATACGCCTGATTCCCGACAGTCCAAGCCACTCTTCCACTTCATGAACTGCTCCGATGGTTCTTCCTTCTTCACGTTTGATACGCTCTCTGTCTTTATCCAGAACCATCTTTGCATTCTCTTCTGCCAGCTCTACCAGCTTCTCTTTCGTACCTTTCTTCGGTACCCTGATATAGACTCGCTGCTTTCTTCGATCTGTAAGCCATTCCTCTATGATCTTGGCATCTTCGATTTCTTTTTGCAGCATGATCTCACGTGGGATAAACGGAGTTCCGGCATAAAATTGCTTCATAAAGCTGGATAATACCTGAGCCTTTGTATCGCCACGCGCCACACGCAGATAGAAATGCTCCCGCCCGATCAGTTTGCCTCCCCGGACAAAGAATACCTGTACAACAGCATCCTGCTCCCGCAGATCAAGGCTTTCATCCATGGCAACTGCGATGATATCCTTATCTTCCTCTCCGTAACCTGTAATTTTCTGACGTTCTCCGATCTTCTGGATACTGCGGATCAGATCCCGGTATTCCATGGCATCCTCGAAACGCATTTCTTCGGAAGCTGCCATCATTTTGTCGGTAAGCATATCAATCGTATCCTTAAAGTCTCCATTGAGAAATTTCAGCAGTTCTGCGATATTTTTCTTATATTCTTCTGAACTCACATAGCCCTGGCATGGCGCACTGCATTGTTTCATGTGATAGTACAGACATGGACGGTCCTTCCCACAATCTCTTGGCAGTACCCGATTACAGGATCGCACCTTATAAAGTTTTCGCACAAGCTCGATCACATCTTTTACAGCCCCGGCACTTGTATATGGTCCGAAATATTTCGCCTTGTCTTTCTTCATTCTTCTGGCAAAAAGGACTCTGGGATATTCCTCATTTACTGTGACTTTGATAAACGGATAACTCTTATCATCTTTGAGCATGGTATTATATTTCGGTCTGTGCTCCTTGATCAGATTACACTCCAGCACAAGGGCTTCCAGTTCCGAATCTGTGATAATATACTCAAATCTGGTGATATGGGTAACCATCTGTTCAATCTTTGCGCCCTTATTTCTGCTGCTCTGGAAATATTGACGCACCCTGTTTTTCAGACTGACGGCTTTTCCAACATAGATGATCTCGTCCTTCTCCCCATGCATAATATAAACCCCCGGCTTACCCGGAAGTTTTTTCAGTTCTTCTTCTATCTGAAACATAAACTCTCCTCTATACAAAAAATCCTGCCCTGAACGCTTTTCGTATCCATGAGATATTACAGCGTAATTTCCTGTGATACGAAAACAGAGCCGGAAATTATTTCATTTCCGACTCTGTTATTGTATCACTGAATCTCTGGCTTATCCAGCGTTACTGTATTCTGTTTTTCCTCTGGAATTACCAGATCATCCAGATTTTCCGGAATCTCGATTCCACGCTCTGCCGCATGGAAAATCTTCATAAATTCCTTACCTGTAATGGTTTCCCTGCGGATCAGGTAAGCAGCAATCTTATCAAGTGCTTCTCTATGGCTGCCGATCAGTCTCTTGGCTTCCTCATAAGAATTATGGAGAAGTACCATTACCTCATGGTCAACCTCTGTGGCAGTGTCATCGCCACAGTTTAACACTGTTCTTCCGCTGAGATACTGATTCTCCTGTGTAGCCAGACCCATAAGTCCGAACTTGTCGGACATACCGTACTGTGTGATCATGGCTCTTGCCACCTTGGTAGCCTGCTCAATATCATTGGCTGCCCCGGTTGTGACAGTATCAAATACCAGTTCCTCTGCTGCGCGTCCGCCAAGATATCCCACAAGCATTGCTTCCAGTTCCTTCTTTGTATTGAGATATTTCTCCTCCTCGGGTACCTGCATTACATAACCAAGTGCCCCCATTGTTCTCGGCACAATAGTAATCTTCTGTACAGGCTCTGCATCTTTCTGCAGGGCGCTTACCAGTGCATGTCCTACCTCATGATAGGATACGATTCTGCGCTCCTGTGCACTGAGGATCCTGTCCTTCTTCTCTTTACCTACCAGAACTACTTCAACAGCTTCGAGAAGATCTTTCTGGGATACTGCGCTGCGTCCACTCTTAACAGCAAGGATAGCAGCCTCGTTGATCATATTAGCCAGATCCGAACCCACTGCCCCGGAAGTTGCAAGTGCAATGTTCTCAAAATCAACAGTCTCATCCAAATGTACATTTCTTGCATGAACCTTCAGGATCTCGATTCTTCCCTTCAGATCCGGTCTGTCCACAATGACACGTCTGTCAAAACGTCCCGGACGAAGAAGTGCCGGATCAAGAACCTCCGGACGGTTGGTAGCAGCCAGGATCAGAAGTCCCTTTGAAGTGTCAAATCCGTCCATTTCCGCAAGAAGCTGGTTCAGGGTCTGCTCACGCTCATCATTGCCGCCGCCATAATGAGAATCTCGGCTCTTTCCGATTGCATCAATCTCATCAATAAAAATGATACATGGTGCATTCTTCTTTGCTTCCTCAAAGAGATCGCGGACACGTGATGCACCCACACCTACAAACATCTCCACAAACTCAGAACCTGACAGAGAGAAAAACGGCACATGTGCCTCTCCTGCTACTGCCTTTGCCAGAAGTGTTTTACCGGTTCCCGGAGGTCCTACAAGCAAAGCTCCTTTCGGCAGCTTCGCTCCGATGGTGGTATATTTGCCGGGATTATGCAGGAAATCCACCACCTCCTGCAGTGATTCCTTGGCCTCATCCTGCCCTGCCACATCCCTGAAAGTAATTCCTGTATCTTTCTGAATGTAGGCTTTGGCGCGGCTCTTTCCAACGCCCATCATTCCGCCGCCCTTATTCATGCGGCGCATAAATACCGTCAGAAGTACAAAGAGCAGAATCGTTGGCAGAAGCACACTGACCAGCATAGAAATAATTTCCCCTGCTGCATCCGGCTTCTTATACTCAAACTTGATTCCTGTTCCCTCAAGTCTCTCCGTCAGCTTATCTACTGACTCCATCTGATTGGCATAATAAACTTCTTCTGAAAATCCTGATGACTGATGTTTCGGCGTGATCGTCAGTGTATTTGACTGAAGCGTAACCTCTTTCACATCTCCATCATCTACCATCTCAATAAATTTATCATAAGTGATCTCACTCGAATTATCCTTGAGCATATTGGTAAACATGGCGAAACATACCAGAGTTACCAGGAGGCATACCAGAAAGGCCAGTATCGACTGATGATTCTTGTTCGGGTCCTGTCTGCCCGGACCTTTATTATTATCAGGACGATTGCCATTCGGATTGTTATCCATATGATTATCCATTTCATTCCTCCTAAACGTTATCGTTCTTATTATAAAGAGAATTCGGGTATAAATCAACTGCGAGATTGTGAAAATTGTGTCCGGTTGTGCATATCTTTCTATAAACCCTATAAAATTTATATGAAGTTTTACAAATTCCCCTGTTACAAATGGCTTTATTTGTAGTATACTATTGACAAACTGATTACTGCTCACTTCGTTCCCGGTAATGCACTCCGCAATACACAGAATTTATGCTGACCGCATAAATTTGCGCTGTATGTCCCGGGATATTCTAAATGAGCAGTACTAAAAATGTGATGAGGAAAGGAAATGAACAAATGAAGATAGGATTTGACAACGACAAGTATCTGAAAATGCAGTCCGAACATATTCGGGAACGTATTAACCAGTTTGGAAACAAACTTTATCTGGAATTTGGCGGCAAGCTTTTTGATGACTACCATGCTTCCAGAGTTCTTCCGGGATTTGAGCCGGACAGCAAACTGCGTATGCTGATGCAGCTTTCTGATCAGGCAGAGATCGTTATTGTAATCAGCGCCGCTGATATTGATAAAAATAAAGTCAGAGGTGACCTTGGTATCACTTATGATGAAGATGTACTCCGCCTTATGGAAGTATTTACCGAGCGCGGACTCTATGTCGGAAGTGTCTGCATCACCCAGTATTCCGGACAGGAAAGCGCAGATGCGTTTAAGAAACGTCTGGAGAAGCTTGGAATCAAAGTATACGTGCTTTATCTGATCCCGGGTTATCCGAATAATACTTCCTTTATTGTAAGTGATGAGGGATATGGCAAGAACGATTATATCGAAACAACAAGACCACTGGTTGTCATCACTGCTCCAGGACCCGGAAGCGGAAAAATGGCCACCTGCCTTTCTCAGCTTTACCATGAATACAAGCGCGGTGTCAAGGCAGGATATGCCAAATTTGAAACTTTCCCAATCTGGAATATCCCGCTGAAGCATCCGGTAAATCTGGCATATGAAGCAGCTACTGCTGACTTAAATGATGTGAACATGATCGACCCGTTCCATCTGGAAGCATATGGTGAGACTACTATTAACTACAACCGTGACGTTGAAGTTTTCCCTGTTCTTCAGGCTATGTTTGAAAAGATCATGGGCGAGTGCCCTTACAAATCTCCCACAGATATGGGCGTTAATATGGCCGGTAACTGCATCGTTGATGATGAAGTCTGCAAGGAAGCTGCACGTCAGGAGATCATCCGCAGATATTATAAGAGCATGGAAGCTCTGGTTCGCGGAACAGGCCGCGAAGAAGAAGTTTATAAGATTGAGCTTCTGCTGAAACAGGCTCATGTGACCATCGAAGAACGCAAGGTGGTTCCTGCTGCGTTGAAACGTGAAGAAGAAACAGGTGCACCTGCTGCTGCCATGGAACTTCCTGACGGACGTATTGTTACAGGTAAGACCTCTGAACTTCTTGGTGCATCTTCAGCACTGCTTCTGAATGCACTGAAAGAACTGGCAGGAATTGAGCATGACAAACATGTTATCTCTCCGGAAGCATTAAAACCAATTCAGGCGCTCAAGACAGAATACCTTGGAAGCAAAAATCCAAGACTTCACTCTGATGAAACTCTGATCGCGCTTTCCATCAGTGCCGCAGATAATGAAGATGCGAAGCTAGCCCTGCAGCAGATTCCGAAATTAAAAGGCTGCCAGGTTCATACTTCCGTACTTCTGTCTCAGGTAGATATCCTGGAATTCCGTAAGCTGGGTGTTGAACTTACCTGTGAGCCGAAATCTGAGCATGCTAAGAAACTGCAGAAATAATTTCTGAAATGGTTTTCAAATAGCAGCAGAAAACTCTGAAAATCCACAATATCTATATAATGATACAAGAAAGAATCCTGCCTGAACATATGACAGTTTCATATGAACAGGCAGGAATTTTTTATTTCTCTATAATCTCAATCGCTCTGTCCGGATAATTGGTAATGACTGCTTCTGCACCTGCGTCTTTTACCAGCTGGATGTGTTCTGGTTTGTTGGCAGTCCATACGTGCATTTTCAGTCCGGCACGTTTGACTTCTTCTATGAACTGTGGGTATTTCAGGTGATAAACTGCAGGGTGTACGGCGTTGATTCCGAGATTTTTGGCGTACATGGCTGGATTTACCCATCCATCACTGAAAAGGATTCCGGTCTGTACATGGTCATTCAGCTGTTTTAACTGTAACAGGCTGTAATGGTTAAAGGAGGAATAGATCAGCTGGTCTTCCATGTTCATTTCTTTTACCAGTTTCAGGATTTTCCCTTCCATTCCCGGATAGAAGCAGATGCTGTTCTTTAGTTCGATGTTTACCATCATATCTGTGGTGCGCATGAGCTCCAGTACTTCTGCCAGAGTTGGAATGTGATAAATTCCTGATGGTTCTGCGGGTGTACTGACTTTTAATTCTTTCAATTGAGCCAGTGTCATATCTTTGATCAGTCCGGTTCCGTCTGTGACGCGGTCTACGTTTTCGTCGTGCATAACGATGAGTTCGCCGTCTGCGGAAGTATGTACATCCATTTCGATTCCGTCTGCGCCCTGTCTGATGGCAAGTTCAAATGCTTCCAGAGTGTTCTCCGGTCTGTATCCGCTGGCACCCCTGTGTGCCCATACTTTTGTTGTTCTCTTTGTTGTTTCTGTCATTTCCATATGCCTCTCTTATATAAAATTCATTTACAGTGCTTTCCAATAACATATTTTTCGTCTTGATTTTTTACAAAACGTCTGAATATGTCAAGTGGATAAAATTATCCGCTTTGCTACTTGCTCAGAACCAAATATCTGTTTCGCAATTTAGTTAAACTATAGCATTAAGAAAATTACCGTAAATCTTCATAAACAGGGAACCGCATACGCAGCCCCCTGTCCTCGTTTAAGTATAAATATTTTTCCTGTGAATGATTATAACACTTCTCAATGTACTGTTATCAATATTTTTATTCATTCAGCAAGTTATAATCTTCGATGGATTTGTTCATATCAGAAGCCATTTTTCTCACCGCATCCTCTGCAGATTCTTTTCCGTTGAGCATATTCTCAATCTCTGTTTCTACAATCGCACGTGCTTCCGGGAATACGCTGAGAAGTGCACCTGCATATTCCGGTGCAGAATCATGAAGCTGGTCAATGGCTGTCTGGAACTGTGGGTATTTTGCAATGTTGTCTTTGAATACCTGCTCGTCATGTGCTGCTGTTGTTACAGGGAAGTATCCTGTCTGTGCATTCCAGTATGCCTGTGATTCCGCAGATACCAGATATTTTACAAATTCCCATGTAGCTGCTTTCTTTGCATCATCCTGGTTGTCAAGCATCCAGAGAGAAGCACCACCGATGGATACACCACCTTTATCATCATCTGTAATGGATGGGAAGTATGCGGTACCTACTTCAAAGGAACCGTTTACATCCTGCAGAATCTGTTTCAGGGACGCTGTGGAACCTAATGTCATAGCTGCTTTTCCGGAAGAGAAATCTGCAAGTCCGGAATCTCCGCCTCTTCCTACGTTTGGTGCATAGCCTGCGTCATAAAGTTTCTTCCACTCATTAAGAATATTCAGTGCACCTCCGTTTTCATCGAATGCAACCTTTGTAGCTGCTGCCTCACGTCCGTTTCCGTTATCTACATATGGCAGACCCTGTTTGCACATAAACTCTTCGAAAAACCATCCATATATTCCCATGGATAATGCTTCTCCCGCACCGCCTTTGTTTACAAGGTCATCTGCAACCTCTGCGATTCCCTCAAGGCTTGTAGGTACCTCTGTCACACCTGCTTTGTCAAACATATCCTTATTGTAATAAAGAATCGGTGTAGAGGAGTTAAATGGCATGGAATATAATTTATCATCTACTGTATAATAAGCTGTGATATTTGGTTCCAGATCAGATACATCATATCCTTCGCTGTCAATCATGTCCTGCATTGGGATCACCCATCCGGAATCGATCATGAAACGGGTTCCGATATCATAAATCTGCACCAGATCAGCTCCCATATTTCCAAGCTGGGCACTTTTTAACTTATTGATCTCATCGTCATATTCTCCCTGATACTGAGAATCCACTTTAATTCCATATTCATTTTCCTCATTAAATTTATTCACCAGATAGTCCAGTGCTTCCCCGTTGACACCGCCCATTGCGTGCCAGAATGAAATCGTTGTTCCCTCCGGAATGTCTGCCTTTTTCTCTGCTGCCATGCAGGTAGTTGGAAGAATTGCGCTGAATACTGTTGCTGCTGTTAATAATACTGCGAGTTTACGCTTCATAACTTACCTCTTTCTTTTCATGTTGTTTGTTTTTGTTTTCTCTATTTCTCAGCCTTTTACGGCACCTGAGAACATACCTCGGATCAGCTGCTTCTGTCCTGCAATGAATATGGAAATGGACGGAAGGATGATCAGCACTACGCCTGCGATCATCAATGTAATAGACTGGGAGTCTACGCTGTCCAGCATACCGATACCAATCTGCACAGTACGCATCTTGTCTGATCCTGTCACAAGTAATGGCCACATATACATATTCCATGCATTAATAAATGTGTACACTGCCATAGCTCCCATTGCTGATTTGGTCAGCGGCATCAGAATCTGCCAGATAAATCGCAGATTGGAGCAGCCGTCAATCTTCGCTGATTCATACAGCGAAATCGGAAATGTAAGATAAAACTGTCTGAACAGGAAGATTCCCATTGCAGATGTGAGATAGGGCACGATCAGTACCTGATAGGAATCCAGCCAGTTCCATCCGCTGACTGTCAGGTAATTGGAAATAATCGTTGCCTCTCCCGGAATCATCATAGTTGCCATCACCAGCATAAACAGCACATTTTTTCCTTTGAAATCCAGAAAGGAAAAGGAAAACGCTGCCAGTGAACAGGAAATGATCTGTCCGAAAGTGATGAGACCTGCTACCAGGAAAGAGTTTACTACAAAACGAACCAGCGGAACCTTCTGCAGTGCCTGTCGGAAATTCTCCAATGTCGGATGTTTGGGCAGGATATTCATATCCAGAGTAAAAAGTTCACCGGATGGCATAAATGCAATACTTACTGCGTATAAAAGAGGCAGAAGAACAATTAACGCCACGACAATATTTAAGACAATGTGTCCGGCAGTTCTGGCCGCTCTTTTATATTTCTGCTGCGCCAGCATTTTTGCTTTTACTTCCTGAAACCTCTGGCGTTCCAGATCCATCTGTTTTTCTTTTTCAGCAGTGATGCTGCCTAACTGTGACATTAATATTTCACTCCTTTTTTCTCAATTTTAAACATTACCAGAGTAAGTACCAGCACGATCAGGAAAAGTACCACTGACTGGGCTGCTGCACTTCCGAAACGATAGTTAAAGAAGGCATCTCTGTAAATGGAATACACGATCAGGTTTGTGGATTCTCCGGGACCACCCTGTGTCAGAATCTTGACCTGTCCGAATGACTGGAATGCCTGAATGATGTTTACCACTAATGTGTAGAACATCATTGGTGCCAGTCCCGGAAGTGTCAGGCGGTAGAATTTCTGGAATGAACTTGCGCCGTCTACGGAAGCTCGTTCATAAATAGTTTCATCAATGTTACTTAATCCTGCTGAAAAATACAGGAAGTTGATTCCACTGTTAAGCCATGCAGTAAGAACTGCTACGCAGATCAGTGCGTATTTCGGATCACTGACCCAGTTGATATCCAGATGAAAAATCTTATTGATGATTCCTACGGATGGATGAAGCATGATCTTGAAGATCATTGCTGCTGAACTGGATGCGATTGCCATTGGCAGTGCATATGCAGTACTGAAAAAACGGATTCCCGGAAATGTTTTGTTGCAGAGGACTGCTGTTGTAAGTCCCAGGATCATACTGACTGCAACTACGATCACAACAAAGATCAGGGTAACTGCCAGACTGTTCCAGAATGAGGATGACTGTAATAATTCTTTGTAGTTGCCAAGTCCTACGAATAGTTTTGCCTGTCCCATCTTATTCGTTTTAAAAAGACTTAAGTATAAAGTCTTAAAAAACGGGTAGAATAAGAAGATTCCAAAGATCAAAAAGCTTGGAAACAGGTATGCGTAGGCACCTGTGTTTTTTAACTTCTTCATGTATTGAACACCTTTCCTGTTTTTATGAGTTTTATATTGAACTTTTGAACAATATCATTGCTTATGAAAACATCCCTTTTCTCAGAGTGATATTCTCCTGAGTTTCCAGATCAAATGCTGAAATGTATGCCATGTCGATCCAGAGTGTTACTTTATCGCCTTTATCAAGCAGACTGTCACCGGAAACTTTTGCACAGCAGTCCTGACCATCGTGATTGAAATGAAGAATTACTTCTGCCCCAAGCAGTTCTCTGGCTGTGACTGTGACTTCCATTTTCCACTCTCCTCTGGTATCTGCTTCTGCGGGTTTTTCCAGAAAATGTTCCGGACGGATTCCGAGTTCAATGTTTCTTCCAACATAGCCCTGACGTTTCAGGATTTTCCATAAGAAATCCGGGATTGGGATGTCTCCGTCGTTCTCTGTACGGAATGTAGGGATTCCTACCTTTTCCATTGCCAGACCTTTGATAAAGTTCATAGATGGAGAACCGATGAATCCTGCAACAAAGCGATTTACTGGGTAAGCATACAGGTTCTGCGGAGTATCTGCCTGCTGTACTGCTCCCTGATTCATCACTACGATCCTGTCTCCCAGAGTCATTGCTTCTGTCTGATCATGAGTGACGTAAATAATGGTGTTCCCAAGTGCTTTGTGAATACCTGCAAGTTCTACTCTCATCTGGGTACGAAGTTTGGCATCCAGATTGGATAATGGCTCATCCATAAGAAGTACTTTCGGCTCACGGATGATAGCATTTCCGATGGCTACTCGCTGACGCTGACCACCTGAAAGATTCTTTGGTCTTTGTTTCAGCAGATTTTCCAGTCCCAGAAGTTCTGCTACATGATGAACCTTTTTATCAATCTCTTTTTTCGGTACTTTTCTTACCTGCAAAGAGAAAGCAATGTTATCGTAAATATTCATCTGTGGATAGAGAGCATAGCTCTGGAAAACCATTGCAAGGTCGCGCTCTTTTGGTTCCAGATAGTTGACCAGTTTGTCTCCGATCCATAATTCACCGTCGCTGATATCTTCCAGTCCTGCGATCATTCGAAGTGTGGTTGACTTTCCGCATCCGGACGGACCAACGAAAACTACCAGTTCTCCTTTTTCTATTTCAAGATTAAAATTCTTTACTGCCTGAAAGCCGTTTTCATAGCTTTTGCAGATGTCTCTTAATATGATTTCCGACATTTGATTTCCTTTCCTCTCCTGCTTTTACGATTAATATTTTTCACTGATATTTTTTTGTCGGGCTGCTTTGGCAATACCTTTTCAGTTATCTTTATGAAAAATATCCGGCAAGCTTCCCCAGTGACTGGCACCGGAAACCATTTTTCCATTCTTCTACACTGGCTTCGCCTGTAAGCACCAGACAACTGTCAATGCCTGCCCGTTTCCCGCATTCCATATCTGTATAGATTCTGTCACCGATAAGCAGGGTCTGTTTCGGAGTGCATCCTGTTTCTTCCAGACAGGCATATACCATTCCGGGTGCAGGTTTGCCGATATATTCCGGTTCTCTGCCAACAGATGCCGTAATCATCCGGCAGATGGAACCGCAGTCCGGTATCATTCCGAAATCAATAGGGCAACGCAGATCCGGATTTGTTGCAAACCAGGGAACTTTTGTCTCTGTGAGCTGTTTACAGACCTGAACCAGTTTCTCATAGGTAAGCTCTGTATCATAAGCGCAAAGTACGCAGTCTACATCATCTCCTGCCTGATCTGTGATGTTCAGACCTGCTTTTCGCAGTTCGCTGCAGTAGGTTTCGGTAGCTGCTACCAGGATTTTTTCGTTTCCGTAATATTTCTTCATGAAATCTCTGGCGTAGGTTCCTGCAGTGATAAATTCCTCTTCCGTAGTTTCAATTCCCCAGTCATGAAACTGCTCTACATAATCACTGGCTGCTTTAGACGAGTTGTTTGTCAGAAAACGGAAAATTCCACCGTTTTCTTTTACTGTCTGAAGAAAGTCTGCTGCACCCGGAAGAAGTTCACTTCCCAGAGCAACAGTTCCGTCAATATCCAGGAGGAACAGCTTTTTTTCTTTTATCATTGATGCAAGATTGTTCTGCATATTGATATTTCTCTCCTCTTTTTGTACTCAAATAGGATTTTCAAAAAGGTAAAAGGATAGATTTTGATAAAACTGCACAAATATCAAAACAAAAGATTGTGCATCTTCGACATTGTGTGCACGTGAACGCAATGCTAAGATAAATACATCAAAAGGAAAACAAAACAAAAACATAAACACAAAACGGAGGAGAAGGTTGAAAAAGAATAGTAGAGGACATCCATTCCATTAAGGACATCACAAAGAGACTAAAGCAGGTATACTGAATATGCCTATGGAAACAATTATAAAAAGAAAGCTGCAATAAGCCAACGTTTTTTATGACGTTTTGTGCCTTGAGCAGCGCGAAAGGAATGAATATAAAGATGAAAATTGGATTTAACGAAGCAACAGCATTAGAGTGTAAAGGGCAGTCTTTGATTGCAGATTTAGAAGCATGTGAAAAATATGGATTTGATTATATTGAAATCCGTTTTGACTGTATTAAGGATTATTTAAAAGAACATACATTGGAAGAATTAGCAGATTGGTTTAAGAATCATCGTTTAAAACCATGGGCTTACAATACATTGCTCTTCTTTAATCAAAGAGACGAAGCAGGAAAGAGAGAGATTGATGAAGAGACAGAATTTATCATGGAAGTAAGTAAAGCTATTGGTATGAAGATGCTGATCACAGTTCCAGCCTTTGATGTTAAAGATAAATCAGTCAGTGAGATCAAAGAAGAAGCAGTCGAAAGATTACGTTATTTACCTGACAAAGTTGGAGAAGACATTAAAATTTCACTGGAATTTTGTGGGGCTCCAAATTGCTCTATCAATCAGTTTGGAACAGCATATGATATAGTTAAAACAGTTGATCGAAGCAATGTTGGAATTACGGTTGATACATTCCATTTCCATGAAATGTGTTCAAAATTAGAAGATCTGAAGGCAGCAGATGGTAATAAGATTTTTGCATATCACTTAAA
>OGQT01001352.1_pt1 | contig 19772 bp, 9 predicted proteins | sample 1553261 | NCBI WGS metagenome assembly OGQT01 (sample SAMEA2579992, study PRJEB22360) | human gut metagenome | biome: human gut; feature: human-associated habitat; material: faeces | place: Denmark | collected 2008/2010
ATATATTTTTCAAAACAAAAAGAAGGATATTTCCTTCTTATATATTATTGTGAAAAGAATTTACTTTTTCTTATTTAAAGTATCTATTTTTCCTAGAATATAACTTCTTAATCTTAATGAGTCTGTAACATTTATTTTTCTTTCTGAAATGTTTTCTTCTTCATCTAGATTTGCAGCATCAAACTTATATTTCCATGGTTCTAGAGATGTTTTTCCTAAGACGTGTTCTACACTTATATTATAATCTGTTACACTTATTTTTCCGTCTGAGTTTAATTCTCCTCTTACGGCCATATATGCTTGATCATATACTTTTCCATTGAATTCTAATGTTATTTTTTGACCTGTTGTTACTACTGTTTCTAAATCTGTTATTTCATTGTTATCAATGTCGTAAATCTTGATTAAGTTATCGTTGTTATCTAAATTATTTATAAATGTTAATAAAGTATCATTTTCATCTGCTCCTATTATTATGTTCATATCTTCATATCTTCTTACTTCATATACTTTACTCTTTAATTCTAGATCTATAACATTTACATTTATTATCTTTTTGATATCTGGATTTTTGATACTATAAACAGTGATTTCTGCAGTACCTATTTTATGTGCAGTTACTTTTCCATTATCTACTGTTGCGACATTTTCATTGCTTGATTTCCAGCCTATTTCTTTATTTGTAGCATCACTTGGTAAGATAGTTGGAGTAATTTCTGTTTCTTCATCTACTGCCATTACTAGTTGTTCTTTATCTACTTTTATTTCGGTAATATTCTTTTCTCTTATAACATTTATGTTTACTACTCTTTCTGTTTTATCTTCTGCTTCTACTGTTATTTTTATTTGATTAGAACCATAATTTAGATAATTATTTTTATTTCCTTTTACTGTCGCAGATGGACTTTCTAGAATTACATCAAAGTCAATTTTACTTATATTTTCGTCTACTATTACTTCATAATTATCAATACTATTTGAGTAATTTGGATTTAGTGTTCCACTTGATGGAATTATATTTTCTATGTTGTTATTTGATGACGCTAACTTTTCTACAATTATTTTATATACATTAATACTTCCATCTTCAGCAGTTACGGTTATTTCATAAATATTATTACCTACTACACTAAAAGTACCATCTCCACTTACTGTTGCATTTTCATCTTCTGCTTTAGCACTTATTTCTATTTCATTTACTCCTTCTTTAACAGTTAATTGGTATTCATTAGTGTCTTTATCAAAGGTTGGAGATAGTTCTCCTGTATTGACACTTAAACTTTTTAACTTATTGTTATCTGATAATTTTCTTGTAACTTTTATTGTATAAACTCTTTCTACTCCAGTGGTTGAATTTACTGTTAGATAAATATAGTTTTCTCCTTTTTGTAATGTTGTTGTACCATTTCCTGTTACTGTTGCATTTTCATCTTCTGGAGTTCCATTAATATTTATTTTGTCAATATTTGAATCAACTTCTATTTCATAGTATTGAGTCTTTTTATCGAATGTTGGAGTTATACTTCCTACATCAGTAGTTATTTCTTTTAAATAGTTATTACTTGCGGTTTGTCTTATTACATTTAGTTTATATGTTGTTGTATTGTTATTTTTATCAGTTACTATTATGTTTACCTCGTTTGCTCCTACGATGAAGTTTTCGTTTCCTTCTACTACATAAGTTGAATCATTGTCTTCTTTTACTATACTTAAGTTTAGGCTTGTTACTTCATTTGGAACTGTAATCATATATTCTAGAGTATTTTTATCAAAGGTTGGAGATAAGAGTCCTTCTTTTGCTTTTATATCAAGTAATTTAGAACTTACTTCTTGTTCTTTAGAGACTATTATTTGATATGTTTTTAGAGTACCATCTTCTGCTTCTACTACTATGCTTATTGTCTGTACGCCTTTTTTTATCTTGTAGTTTCCATTACCTGTTACTGTTGCATTTTTATTATTTGCAACACCTAGAACTGTTAATTCTTCTACTACACTATCTAATTTTAAATTATAACTTAGAGTATTCTTATCAAATATTGGATCTAGTGTTCCATCACTTACTGCTAGTAGAGATAGGCTATTATCATTGCTTAATGCTTTATTTACTATAACTGTATAAGTTCTAACTACTCCAGTTTCACTTGTTACAGATATGTTTATTTGATTTTTACCTCTACTTATTTGATGAATTCCAAGTCCTGTTACTGTTGATTTTGATGATTCTGGTTTTCCATATAGTGTTATAGAGTTTACTGTATCATCAACATTTATTGTATATGGTCCTGTATTTGTTTTGTCAAATGATGGTGTTATCTCAGATATATTAGTAGTTAGAGATGATAAGTAATTATTTGATGATTTTTCTTTGGTTACTATTATTCTATATGTTTTCTTTGTCTTTTTATCACCTGCAGTAGCTTCAATTGTAACTGTTGTTTCTCCATTTTGTAGGTTTTCTGCTCCTGTTATTTCATAGGTTGTTCCTTCTACTAATGGTTCTACCTGTTCTGTTAGGCTATTAACACTACTATCTACATTCATTGTGTATTCTTCTATATTTTTATCAAATAATGGGGATAATTTTCCTTCTTTAAATGTAACTGACTTTAATCTAGCATCACTTGATTCTACTCTATAAACAACTACTGAATAAGTTCTTTTTTTGTTATCTTTACTTGTTACAACAATTTGGAATTCATTTCTTCCTTGTTTTAAGTTATGTATTCCAAGTCCTGTTGCGGTTGCATTTACACTTTCTAGTACTCCATTGATAGTTATTTTATCTACTGATGATGGTACTGTTACTGTATATGATAATTTTTCTTTATCAAAGTCTGGAGAAAGAGTTCCTTTACTTACTGTTAATTCTTTTAACTTATTGCTATATTCTTCTTCAGTTTGAACTATAACTTTTATTTTATAAACTCTTTCATTTCCTTGTTCTGATACTACTTTGATACTTACTATGTTTTCTCCTAACTTTAGATCTTCATTTCCTATTACTTCGGCAGTTGCATATATATCATCTAATTCTTTATCTATAGTTAGAGTGTTTACATCATAAGGGACTTCTATTTCATATGAGGTATTTTTCTTATCAAAGGTTGGAGATAAGTTTCCTTCATGAATAAATAGACTTTTTAGATAATTATTATCTGATTTATTTCTAGTAACATGTATAGTATAGGTTTTAGATGTTCCATCTTTTTGGGAAACTTTTATTTTAAAGAGATTTTCTCCAAGTTTTAACTCATGATAGCCAGCTCCTTCTATTGTTGCGGTTTTTGATGTTGCGACGGCTGCTATTGTGATATCTTTTACATCTCTTTCTACATCTAAATAATAATCTAGAGTGTCTTTATCAAATGATGGTGTTAGATCTCCTCTATTTGTTGAAATCATAAAGAGATCATTATCATATTCTCTATTAATTGTTATTGTGTATGTTCTGATACTTTTATCTTCTGCTTCTACTTCTACTTGGATTTTATTTTCTCCGTAGTCTATAGAATATTTTCCGTTTCCAGATACTTTTGCGAATTGTGACTCTGCTATTGCATCTAGATCTATTTGATCTACTTCTTTTGAGACATTAACTGAAAATTCTGTAAATGCTCTTTTTTCTTCACTCATCAATTCTTCATTATTTACTTTTAGATTTTTTAAATAGTTATTACCACTTAGTTTTTTGTTAACTTCCAACTGATAAGTTGTTGTTACTGTTTTATCTTTGTTAGTTAACACTATTAATATTTTATTTTTACCTGATATGAAGTTTTGATTTCCGTAAATTTTATAGCTTACATCACTATCTTCTGGTACAACATTTAATGTTAATTTATTTACTTCACTATCAACATTCATAGTATATAATGTATTTTCTTTGTCAAACTCTTCATTTAGAGTTCCTTCTTTGGCTGATAATTCTTTTAGATATAATTTTGTTGATTTTTCTTTTGTTATGACAACATTATAATTTGAAGTTACTCCTTCTTTTGAAGTTGTTGTTATAGTAAACGTATTTATTCCTGTTTTTAGTGTTTTTTCTCCTGTTCCTGTTGCTATTGTTGTATCTAATTCTGGTACAGCATCTATTGTTATCTTATTGATGTTTGATGGTACTGTTGCAGTATAGTTATAGATTGTTTTTTGGAATGTTGGAGTTGTTTTATATATTAATCCTGATGATATAGTTAATGACTGTAGGAATGTATTTGTATCTGTTTTATAAACATGGATTATATATTCCCTTTCATCTCCATTTTGGGCTGTTACTGTTATTATTACATCGTTATTACCTGCATTAAGATATGTTGAACCACTAACCTTAACATAGGCTGTTTTATCTTCTGGAGTTGCTTTTACATCTACTTTGTCATAATCAGTTGGAATAGTTATGAAGTACTCTTGTTTAGTTTTTTCAAATTCTAGATCTTTTTCTGGGTTGGTTATTTCAAGAGATTTTAAGTAGTTATTGTCTGATTCTTTTCTTTCAATCGATAGATGATAATCAGTTTTATCTCCTACTCCATTTGAAACTTCTATTCTAATCTTATTTATACCAACTTTTAATGAATAATCTTTATTTGTTATCTCTTCGTTAGTTTTTTCATCATAATATTTTATTGTTTGATATTGATTTTTCTTATCAACATTTATATCTATTTTTTCAATACTATTTTCTAATACACTACTATATTCTAGTGTGTCTTCTTTGAATGTTGGATTTAATTTACATTTATCATCTGTACATAGTTCTCCTGATAAATATATGTTATTTAGTAAACGTTCTGTAGTTATACTCTTTATTACTTTGACTGTATAAATTTGTATAGTTCCATCTTCTGCCTCTACTACAATATCAATAGTTGTTTCATCCTTTTCTAACTTTTGTGTTCCTACTCCTTTGATGATTGTTGCTTTTTCATCATTAGCTGAAGCTGTTATTGTTATTTCTTCTGTTTTATCTGTAACATTTACTATATAATCATAAGTTTTAGGATCAAAAGTTTTATCAAGATTTCCTTGATCTGTTTCTAGACTTTTTAAAGTGGCATCATTAGATTGTTCAAATAAAACATTAACTATATATTCTTTTGTAGTAGTTTTGTCAGCACTTGTTACTTGTATTTTATAAACATTATTTTTATTTGTTAACTCTAGTTTTTCTGTTTTTGTAACTGTTGCCTCTTCATCTGTTGCGATTGCTTCTACATTATCTTTTGTAATTTCTTTTATTGTATTTGGTACTGTTAGTGTATATTCATCAAGTGAAGAGTTAAAGCTTGGAGTTAATACTCCTACATCAAATTTTAGACTTTGTAATAGTGCTTCATTACTTTTTTCTCTTTCTATATTTATATAGTAATTTTGTTTAGTGAAACCATCTTTTGCTGTTACTACAATAGTATAGACATTTATCGATTTAGATAATAGTTTTATTGAACTTGTTTTTTCTACTGTTGCATTACTATCAATTGGTATTGCTTCTATTTCACTAGAAAGGATTGTCTTTTTACTATTTGGGACTGTTAAAGTATAAGTGAATGTATCTTTATCAAATTCTTCATTAAATTTGTAACCATTAATTTTTAAACTTGATAATCTAGCTTCATCTGCTCTATCTTTAATAACCTTAATTGTGTATGTTCTTGTTGATTTATCTTCTGCGGTTACTATAATTTTTCTTGTTGATTCTCCATCTTTTATAACTTCTTTTTCTGTACCAGATACCGTTGCGAATTGATCTGAAGTACTTACTTCAAATGAAAGTAATGATGCTGACGAATCTAGTTTTAATGTGTAATCAGTTCCATAATATGAGAATGATGGTTCTAGAGTTCCTACACTTGGTACTAAATTTGTTAAATAGTTATCATTAGATGCTTCTCTATTTATTGTTACTGTATAGGTTTTTATATTACCACTTTCACTAGTTACAATGATATTGAATTTGTTTTCACCTAATACAATTGTCTTTGTACCTAGTCCTGTTATAGTAGCATCTTTTGAATAAGTTCCTGTTATGGTTGCAGTCTTAGTTGATTTTGGAACATCAACTGTATATGATAATGTATCTTTATCAAAGGTTGGGTTTAGGGTTTGAGATACATTATTGACTTTTACTTGAAGTGATTCTAGATAATTATCATCTTTTAAGGCTCTTACTACATTAACATAATAGACTCTTGTAATTCCATTGTTTGAAGTTACAGTAATAGGAAATTTATTATTACCTGGGTTTAGTTTTTTTACTCCAGTACCTGTTACTTTATTAGATTCTATTTCTGCTTCTGCCATTATCTCTATTTCTTCTACATCACTTGCTACATCAACATTGTAAGAAAGGGTTGTTTTAGTAAAGGTTGGATTTAGAGTACCCTTTGATACATCGATATAACTTAGGAATGTATTTGAATAGTTTTGTCTATTTACATCTAGAGTGTAAGTTGTTGTTGTTAGTCCTTTACTATCGGTTACTGTAATTGTAATTGTATTTGTTCCGACAGTAAAGTCACTATTTCCTTCTACCTTGTAAGTTGCATTTTTATCTAGAGTTTCAATATTTAATTGTAACGATGTCATTTCATAATCAATTGTTGTTTGATAATCGTAAACATCTTCATTAAATTCTTGATTTAACTCATAATTTTCTACTTCTAATAATTTTAATTTTGAACTTACAATATCTTCTCTTGTTACTGTAACTGTGTAAGTATTAATTGTACCTTTTTCACTGGTAACTACTATATTTATTTTATTATCTCCAACATCTAGTTTATATTTATCTAGACCTGATACGATTGAAGTATCATCTTCTAATAAACCATCAACTAATATTTCTTCTGTCTCATATGGTACTGTTACAGAGTAGTTGTTATTTGTTTTTTCAAATGATGGAGATAGAGTTCCTTCACTTACTGTTAAGTTTTTAAGATAGGTATTGTCATTTGGTGTTCTTGTAATGATTATTGTATATACCTTGTTTTTTCCAGATTCACTAGTTACTGTTATTTCTTTATAATTTGTACCTACTTCTAATTCTTCATTACCTATTCCATCTACTATTGCATTTATATCTTCTGCTTCAGCATTTATTTGAATGTTATTAACATTTCTAGGTACTGTTGCATAATAGACAGTAGTTGTTTTTGAAAATTCAGGTGTAATTGTAACATCATCAATATCTAATGATTTTAAATTGTTATTATCAGATGCTTTTCTATCTACATGAATCGTATAATCTTTTATATTTTTCTTATTTTTTGCTGTTACTCTAATAATTACATCCGATGTTCCTACTTCTAGATTAGTGCCATTTATAATTTCATAGGTTGCTTCATTATCAATTGGAGTGGCTTTGATTTCTAGATTAGTATTTGTACTCGTTATTGAATATTCATATGTGTCTTTATTAAATATTGGATTTAGAGTTGAACCTGATACTTGTAAGTTTGAAAGTCTTGCTTCATCATTTTCTTCTCTTGTTACTACTACTTGGTATGTTCTTATAACATTTTCTGTTGATGTTACTGTTACTGCTAAAACATTTTGACCAACATTTATATTATGAGATCCTAAACCTGTTACAGTTGCATTTTTATCGTCTAGTTCTCCTTCTAGAGTAACTGTTGATATATTGTATGGTACTGTTACTTCATAATATTGTGTGTCCGGATTAAATGATGGAGAAAATTGTTTTTCTTTCATTGATAATGATTCTAATTTGTTACTAGTTGTTCCTGCTTTTTGTCTTAAAACGTTTAGAGTATATTCTTTAGTAGTAGAATCTTCAGCAATTATAATTACTTTTACTATGTTGTTTCCTATTTCAAAGTTTTCATTTCCTTCTATTTTATATGTTGCATTACTATCTTCTGGTGTAACTATTAAGTTTAAGGAAGTGACGTTTTCTAACACTCTTAGTTCATATGTTGTTATTTTTTTGTCGAATGTTGGGTCAAGAACACTTTCTTTAGCAATTATAATTCTAGCGTTACAATTAGATGATTTATGTCTATTTATGTTAAGTGTATACGTTTTTGTTGTACCATCTTCTGCTGTTGTGGTCAAAATAACTTGATTTTCTCCAACTTGTAATTTATAGGTTCCGTTTCCAGATACTTTAGTTGTTTTTTCTACAGCTACTCCTACTATTGTTAATTCATCTATATTATTTTCTACTTCTATTTGATAATTGACATTATCTTTATCAAAAGTTGGATTTAGTATTACGTCTTTATCAGTTGTTATTGAAAGTAAATCAGCATTACTATTTTGCTTTCTTGTTACATTTAGGGTGTATATTCTACTATCACCATTCTCAGCAGTTACTACAATATTTATTTCATTAACTCCTGTTTTTAAGCTATACTTACCTGCTCCTGTTACTTTTGATAATTTATCTTCTGCTATTGCACTTACATTTAGAGTTGTTATGTCATTTTCTACAGTTATATCATAACTTTTTATTTCTTTATCAAATATTGTTTCCATATCATATTTATCAGTTGTTAATAAATTTAGATATGTATTTTCACTAGCTTTTCTATTTACCTTAATGGTATATGTCTTTTTATTTCCATTTTCGGCAGTTACTATAACTTTAACTGTGTTTTCGCCAACTTTGAAACCGCTATTACCGACTACTTTGTAGGTTGCTTCATCACTATTTGTTTCAATATTCATTTGTAGTGATGTTATTCCTTCTTTGACGTCTACTTGATATTCTTCAGTTTCCTTATCAAAGGTTGGAGATAAACTTTCTTCTAAAACATCAAGTGTTTTTAAAGTGGCATCGTCTGACTTTTCCCTAGTAATTGCTACTGCATAGACTTCTGTTGAACCATCTTCTGATGTTGTTGTAATGTTGTATTTGTTAACGCCTGTTTTTAGTATTTTTTCACCTGTTCCAGTTACTGTTGTTAAATTATGTTCTGGAGTTGCTTCTATTTCTACCTTGTCTATATTATTTGGAACAGTTGTTGTGTATGAATTAATTATTTTGTTAAAGGTTGGATTTAATTCATATGTAGTGTCAGAATTTTTTACTTTTAAATCACTTAAGAATACGTTACCGCTTTGTTCTCTGTATATATTTAAGACATAATCTTTTGTTTCTTTGTTTTGTGCTGTTACTCTTATGATTACTGTATTTAAACCAGTTTCAAAGTTTTCATTACCAATTATTTCATATGCTGCATTACTATCTTCTAATGTAACTTTTAAATCTACTTTAGTATTTTCGTTTGGTATTGAAAAATAGTATTCACTTATGTCTGGATCAAAGTTAATATCTAATTTTGGATCAATTACTTCTAAGTTTTCAATATTAGCATTTCCGGTCATATCTCTGTTTATGTTATATGTATATGATGTTGTTGCTGTACCATCTTCTGAAGTTATTTCGATTGTTATCATATTCATTCCACTATTTAATGATACTACACCATCACCAGTTACTGTTTGATAGTAATGTCCTTTAGTAACTGTAAATTGTAATTGCTTTATACGACTTGGAACTGTCATATTGTAGGTGTTTGTTTTTGGATCAAATTCTGGATCTAATTTACAATAATCTTCGTTTATTGCACAAAGACTTGGGATTAAGCCAGATATTGTAATATTTGTAGGTGTAGCATTAGATGATGCTTTTCTTTCAACATTTACTGTATATGTTCTTATGTCACCATTTTCTGCAGTGACTGTGATTGGAAATGATGTTTTTCCCGCTGGAACTTTATGGGTTCCTATACCACTTACTGTTGCGGTGTCATCTTCTAATTTAGCACCTATTGTTATTTCGTCATCTTCACTATCTAGAGAAATATTGTATTCATATGTTTGCATATCGAATGTTGGTTGAAGTGTGCCTTTGTCAGTAGTTATCTCTCTTAGGAAGTTATTTGCAGAACGATCTTTTCCGGCTGTTATTATTACATAACCATTATCATTATTTCCTGTCATGTAACCACTATTTGGGCTTGGCATAGATTCTGATCCAGATAGCATTGTTATATTTTCAAATGAATATCCAGAATAGTGGGTACTACCTGTTGATGGAATAATTTCTGTATCAGTTGATTTTTCTTCTATTCCGATACATTCTTCACATCCTGAAACATATGATGAACCACCACCTCCACCATAAGAGCAACCAGTTTGTGAATATCCTCCGAAGTAACCACCCCCGGCTCCTCCAGAACCATCCGTACATTTTCCACCTGGCATACCATAACCAAAGGCATATCCAGTAGTTTGAGTTGGAATACTTTTGTTACCATATCCTGTTGTTCCAGTTATTGAACCACCATTTCCACCAACTCCAGAATAGTTACCGCCACCTCCACCAGCAGCAATCATAATTCTTGATTTTAAACTTTCAAATTCGTTCCAAACTGTTTTTGAAGATGTATTTTTTAGTCTTATATCTGTGGATCCTCCACCTCCACCTCCAGCATCTGGTTGTGAGTCTTCATTGGAATCATCTCCACCTTTTCCTCCGCCGTTCCAGCCTCCGGCTCCTCCTAGGTATCTACTAGGGGTTCCTCCGTTTGCTCCAGCGCAGCCTACGTATATGTATAATTTTTGATCTTTCTTTAGGTAGATTTCACCTTCTGTATAGGCTCCATAACCACCTCTATATTTTAATGACCAATTGGTTCTACCATATCCTCCTTTGGCACCCCAACTTTGAATTTTATAGTATGTTGTTCCTGGTGCTGTGAATTCTTGGTATTCAGATTTACATTCATATTTGAATTCCTGATTCTCAACAGAGCCTTCTCTTTTTACGGTAACTTGATATGTAGTTGATGGGACATTTTCTTGTTCTACTAAGATTGTGATTGTACTTGTTTTGTTTGGTGGAATATAACCATTTCCAGTAATTGTTACCTTAGCACTCTTGTCATATGGAATTGCATCTACATCAACGTATAATGAACCAGTTGAAATTTCTACTGTATATTTTAGTGTTTCTGGGCTAAAGGTTGGATCTAGTTTATAATCTTCTATATTTAGTCTTCTCAATTTAGAAGAGTTCGATTTTTTGAAGTTTATTGTATAAGTTGTTATTTCGGAACCATCTTCACTTACAACAACTATTTCTTTTTTTGTGGTTCCAAAATCTATTTCAGTATCTCCATCTCCTGTTATTTCTTGTGATGGTCTTCCTGGTATGGCTTCTATATTAACATTTTCAATAGTATCTTCAAGATTTACGGTATAATTAAAGGTTGTTGGAGAAAAACTGTCAAGTGATGTTCCATCTATTTTTATATCATCTAAATATTTATAACTTGATTTTGATCTATGAATATTTAGGGTATATATTGTAACATTTCCAAGATCGTTTACTAGACCTATATGAATCTTATTATTTCCTGCTTTTAATGTTACCTTACCAAGACCTCTAAAAATTACGTCATCTTGATTTAATACTTCTCCATCTATTGTTACAATTGTATTTTCACTATCTACATAAACATCATATGTATATGTATCTTTATCAAATTTTTGTTTAAATGTTCCTCCTGTCACGGACAAACTTTTCAATTGTGGATAACCATTATCTAATTCTAAGATTGTGACCTTAGCGTAACCATCATTATTATTTCCTGTCATAGTAGCATTTGTTAGACTTAAGCCGTTTGGCATTGAACTTTTTCCATTGACTTTGGTTGGATTTTTAAATGTTAGCCCAGTGTAGTGAATAGAATCTTCTTTTAAGGTGATATTGTCACTAGTTGAATCTTCGGTTATAGCTAAGTCATCTGAACTACCTGATACGTATGAAGTTCCTCCATAACCTTCACAGGTATCACATTGATTAGATATACCACCGAAGTAGCCTCCACCTCCGCCACCGGAACCTCCAGTAGCAGCAAATCCAGCTTGTCCTAGACCAAATTTATAACCATTTGTTTGGTTTAATCTTAGTGCCCCAGCTTCTCCATATCCTCCGTACGTTCCTCCGGAACCAGCACCTGCTACTAAAACACGATCTTTTAATGAGTCAAATTCATTCCAAATTGTAGGCGATGATGTTGCAGTTAATCTGAAGTCTGTTGCTCCTCCACCGCCACCTCCTTCATCGGGATTGCTATCGTGATTTGAATCATCTCCACCTTTTCCTCCGCCGTTCCAGCCGCCGTATCCTCCAATATATCTTCCATTGGCACGACCGTTGTATCCAGCTTGTCCTACATAAACGTAGAATTTATCTCCTTTGTCTAAATGGATTGTACCTGCTGCATATGCCCCATATCCCCCATGATATGTTAGGGAACTATCACGCATACCAAAACCACCCTTTGCTCCCCAAGCCTCTAATTTATAAGTACCAGCTGCTGGAGCAGTAAAGGTTTGATAACTACCAGTGTAAGCATACTTGTATGTATAACCTGCTTTTATTGTGTAATTTGGATAATCTTCTGTTTTTAAATCATCAAGATATTCAATGATAGCATAACCATTCCCAGTTTTTCCTGTTCCTTGAGCTAATTTAGTACCATCAGTTCCAGGCATTAAGTATTGAGCATATGATGATCCGTCTTTTACGGTTCCATTACCTCTTATCATAATACTGTAATCAAACTTCATTCCTGAATAATGAATGCTTTGTCCTGTATGAACAATACTTGAACTAGTTGAACTCTCATCAATAGCATCTGCACCATCATATCCAGATATAAACGAAGAACCTCCAGATCCATTTGTAACAGCACCAGATTTTTGAGTAGCAAGACCCCCATAGTAGCCTCCGCCACCACCTCCGGTAGTCATGTTTGAATATTTATATACACCATTTTGTCCAACTCCAAATTGATATCCAGTTGTTTGAGTTGCCCCTTTACTTGTTGCTGTATCAGGACTTGTTAAGTCTCCAGCATGACCAATTACTGATGTCCATGAAGTACCTCCACCACCGGCAGCAACCATAATTCTTGATTTTAATGAAGCAAAGTCATTCCAAACACCTGGAGTTAACCTAATGTCTGTCGCTCCACCTCCAGCTCCGGCGCCTTCATCATCTGAGTGATCATAATCTCCTCGGCCACCACCATTATATCCACCTTTTGCATAACCAGATTTTACTCCATCTTGTCCTTTACCACCAACGTAGATATAAATAGTTTGTCCTTTTTTTAACTCAATCATACCTGCTGTGTATGCTCCATATCCACCAACACGAACTGTTGATATTTTATTATCTTCGCGCGATGCACCACCTTGTGCTCCCCATAGTTGTACTTTGTATGTTCCATTTGCTGGAGCTGTGAACATTTGATAATCACCTGTATAATCAAATTCAAACTTCTGATTTTCTGCATGTACATTTTCTATATTAACTAATAAAAAAGAAGTAATTATAACGACAAAAAGAACTAACATTTCTGTAAGTTTTTTTCGTTTTATAAAAGTAATATTTTGTTTTTCCAACCTTACTTCCATATCTCTAATACTCCAACCTATTTTATATATACATTATACAATATTTTTTGTTGTATGTCATTAGAATTAGTGCAAAAAAAAAGTAAGTTTATCTTACTTTTTATCTTTGAATCCACAACTTAATTCTGTTTCTATTTTGTAATCTGTTTTTCCATATGGTGATTTAGGATAAATAATTACTTTTGTTTTTGTTTGATTACATTTTTCACCAGTTAAACTATTTTTGAATTCTTTAATATCTTTTTTAAATTCACCATCGTTGTATCTTCCTAAATTTTCTAAGTCTATTTTTATACCAATTGTTGAAAACTTAGATAGAAGTGATGTTCTGTCATCTGCTGATGAACCAATTTGTTCATAGTAAAAATTTTCATAAAAGCTAGATCCCATTTTATTTAATGATGATTCTAATTCTTTTTCATTACTCTTTTTACCAAATACTACTAGCAATACTACTAATATAACAACTATTAATAATGCCACTAGTATGGCTAATGTTTTTTTATTTAATTTTCTTTTTTCTTGTTTTTCAATTTTCATATAATATACTCCCTCTTATTATTTTCTATGATTAGTATATCACTTATTTTGAAAAATTAAAAGAATTTATTGAATTTTTAATTTTGGCTTTCAAATTTTTCATAGTTATTTTTTAATAGATCATAGTTATTTTTCGATAAAATTACCTTTACTTTTAGAAATTCATTTGAATTATAATTTCTAATTTGTCTATTTTTTATATCATTTAAAAAAATATTATAAATTGTTTTTGGTGGTATTTCTCTCATATTTAGATAGTAGTAATCATTATGAGTTTTATTTAATACGTAATTCACGCCTTTAACTGTTTGTATTTCTAGTTCAATATCAGATTTAGAATTATCAATTATATATTCAATGTTATCTTCATCATTATCCATTCCAAATGTAATTGTTGTGTTTTCATTTATATTTATAATTTCTGTGCTTGTTTTTCTATCAAGTCCTTTAGTTCCATCTATTAGTTTATAATTTAGTAGAATTGTAACTGATAACCCTATACTTATTCCTATTATTAAAAATGAACTAATCATTGAGATAAATATAAATTTCATATGTTGCTTTCTATTAAATACAAAATTATAGGTTAAATAAATCAATAGAAAACATAAAAAACTAATTGCTGCGAAAAGAAGAAATCCGGTAGAGAAGATTAGTCCTATATTTATGTGGCATATACAAATTGATGCTAAAACAACGAAAAATATAAATGCAAAGACAACAGGTATAATAAACCAAATTATTAATATTTTTAAAAACAGGATTAGTATTTTTCCTATTACATTTATAATATGTGTTGTGCTATGTTTAGGATCTCTTATGATGATTCTTTCTCTATCTTTTTCTTTTATTTCTAGTGATTGTTCAATTTTTTTAGTTTTTGTATTGTCATCTTCAATTGTTATATAGTAGTCTAAATACCTTATTTTAAATATGTGGATAAAAACTATAACTCCAAATATTATTGCTATTACAGTATAGATACTCTCAAATATTTTTTCTATAGCATGTACTATAGTTGGATTTGGAATAAAAGTTAACATGTTATATGTAACCTCAATTAGTATTGTTGTTATGATTCCACCTATTAGTAGTAACATAATAGCTAGACAAAACATTTCAAGAACACATTTTAATTTTTGCTTTAGTGTCATGCTAAAAAACATATTATAAGTTTTAGTAATTTGATTTAAAACTTGTTGAAATTGATCTGTTATTTTTGTTTTTTCTTTTCTACGATTTTTTCCTATTGTTCCATCATCTAGTAAATCTTCTAGAGTGCAATTCAATATTTTTGTCATTTTTATTATTTTATCCATATCTGGATAACTTGTACCACTCTCCCATTTTGAAACTGCTTGTCTTGATACTCCTAGTGTATCGGCAAATTGTTCCTGACTTAAATTATTTTGTTTTCTTTTAACTGCTAATTTTTCACAAAATCTCATTTCTTTCAACCTCCACCGAAATTATAATATAAATATAGCTGGTTGCGACACCAACTATTGTTAGAATTTTGTATAAAATCAGTTGCTTTTTTCAAATATAAAAGAAAAAGTACACTCTACTCGTGTACTTAACAACTAGTTTTTGCTGTACATACATTTGATTTTTCTAAACATTTCATTAAGCATTCAAATTTTTTTGTTGATTCTTTGTTCATTGTTTCTGTTAATTTCATGTATGGATCTTTTTCTTTTTTGCTTATTCCTGATTCTAAATCTTCTGCTTTTCCATTTACTACTGCTACTACATTGGGAGCATAAATTCTTTTTTCTCCTGTTTTTACTTCTTTATCATCATCTGTTAAAGTATAATCTGTTAAAACATTGTCTAGCTTCTTTAATAATTCTAAGTAGTATTTGTCACCTTTTTTAGTTGTAGTTACTTTACCATCTTTTAATTCTTTTATATCACGAATATTTCCTATATCAACGTAATATATCGTATCAACATTTTTGTTTTTTGCAGCTTGTATTAAATTATTGATAACGCTTCTACACCATGGACACTCTGCAAAACCAAAGTAAACTACAAAAGTTTCTTTATTCTCTATTTTTTTAACAATTTCTTTCGCTGTTGAATATTTTATTGGATTGTTTGTTGGAATTGATAATTTTCTGATTGTTTTTCCTGATTCATTCTTCTGATTGTTAAGTTTTTCATATTCCTTTTTGAACTTATAGCTATCTGTACTATGTACCTTGTTAATATATAATATACCTATTAATATAGCTACTATTAAAACTATGACGCTTGCTACTACAACTTTCTTTTTCATTACTACACCTCTTCTTACTATTATTTTACAGTAATATTTAACAAAATTCAACAATCTATTATTTGTGCAATATTATATGTCAATAAGTGGATTGTTCGTCTTTTTTCATTTGTTCTAGTCTTTGTTTTACTAAAAATACCAGTTCCATTGGTGCATCTATTTTTGGAAGTACTAATAGACTATCTTGTAGTTTTACTTTTAGTGAAGTCTCATCATTGACCTTTTCAGCTTCTTTTCTATAGTCGAAATTAGGAATTTCATTTGTATTTATAAAATCCTTGATATAATTTTCTATATCTTCAAGTATGTATACTTTAAGATCATATTCATCCATTTCTCTGATACCATAATAGGCACCTACTAAATATCTGTATTCATCTTCTAATGTCATATTTGCTCCTTTTTTTTATGTATTTGTATATTGTTTATAATAATTTTAGTAAAAAAAAGAATATTTTATTATTCTATATTAATTTGTCGTTTGATTTTGAATTTAATGTTAAATCTGCTATTCTACCATCTTTATATGCATAGTAACCTGCTGCCGCAATCATAGTGGCATTGTCTGTACAGTATTTCATTGATGGAATTGTAACATCTACACCTAATTCTTTACCTAATTTAGTAACTTCTTCTCTCAAACCTTGATTAGCTGCGACTCCACCTGCAACAATTAGAGTTTTTATATTTTCTTCTTTAATAGCTTTTCTTGTTTTATTAATAATTTCTGTTATTGCGACATTTTGAAATGAAGTTGCTAAGTCTTCTTTGTTTAGTTGTTCATTTCTTTGTTCTAGATTATGATTTAGGTTTATTACTGCACTTTTTAGACCGCTAAATGAAAAATTGTAACTATCATCATTCATAGGGATTGGTAATTTGTATGTCGGTTTACCCATATGAGCTAGTTTATCAACTTTTGGTCCACCTGGATATTCTAGGCCCAATACTCTTGCTACTTTGTCATAACATTCACCGATAGCATCGTCTAATGTTCCACCTAGTTTTTCGAATTTGTAATGGTCTTTCATCAAGACTAATTCAGTGTGTCCACCACTTACTACTAGTGCTAATAGTGGAAATTTCATTTCTTTTTCTAGACTGTTTGCATAAATATGTCCTGCTATATGATGAACTGGTATTAATGGTTTGTTATAGATGAATGAAAGTGTTTTTGCAGCTTCCAATCCTATTAGTAATGATCCAATTAAACCTGGTCCGTATGTTATCGCAATGGCATCTATATCTTCTATTTTCATTTGTGCTTTTTCTAAACATTCTTCAATTACAAATGTTATATTTTTAACATGCTCTCTGCTGGCGATTTCTGGGACAACACCACCGTAATTTTTATGAATACTTATTTGTGTTGAAATTGAAGTTCCAATATCAATTCTTCCGTTTTTTACAATAGAACAACTAGTTTCATCGCAACTACTTTCTATTCCTAGAATATAAGTATCTTTCATATGCATCACTCTTTCATTTCTACTCTTTCCATTAATATTCCATCTATCCCGTGATAGTAGCCTTTTCTTATAGCCTTTTCTTCAAAGTTAAACTTTTTGTATAGTTTTATTGCAGGATAGTTATCCTTTTTTACTTCTAAGGTTATATTTTTTTCCACAGTTTTGATTAATTTTTGCATCATTTTGCTTCCTATTCCACAGTTTCTGTGGATAAAATCGACTTCTATTTGATTTATTTCGGCTCTTTCATAGATATCGCTATAGTATATATACCCTAGTATTTTGTCTTTTTCCACATATATTAAATATTTAGAAAATGGATTACTTTTAAATTCTTTAATTATTTCTTCTTTACTTAGGATATTTAGGTCAAACTGATCAATATTATTTAAATCCAGTTCTATGATCATGACTGTAGTTTTTCCTCTGCTTCTGTAAGTTTTAAATAATTAGGATTCACGAAATGCGGATTGATTTCTTCCTTATCTTTATACTTTGTTACAATTTTTAGAATATCTGGGTTGTATTTTTCTTTATCTCCATCTAATTTTATGTCATCGTTACTGATTATCACATAATTATTATGATTGTCTAATTCTGTTTTTAATTTGTTGTTTTCAATATGGCATGGTTTTAGAATTTCATTATCGTTTTCATAAATAGCTGCAAAAGAATAGTCTCTTCTTGCATCTATCATTGGTACTACTACTTTGTTGCTGTTACTTGATACAGCCATTGCTTCTAGGCTAGTTATAGTAGTAATTGGAATATTTAAAGTCCATGCATACACCTTTGCTATTGTTAGACCAACTCTTATTCCAGTAAATGATCCTGGTCCATTGACAACAATTATCTTGTCTATATCTTTTGGATTAAGATTTATCTTTGTAAACATATCCGCTATTTTCGGTAATGCTAATCTTGAAAGATCATGTTCTAATAATTCTTTTGTTTCTGCTAATAGCTTATCGTTTTCAACTATTCCAGTATATAGATAGCTAGAAGATGTATCTATATAAAGTAATCTCATAAAACAGCCTCACATACTTCTTCATATTTTCTACCATGAGGGATAAGAGTAATTGATCTAGAGTTTTCTCCAGTTACTCTAAATTTTATAATAAGTCTATCTTCTGGTAGATAATCTCTAATAGTATCACTCCATTCAATTATAGTAATACCTTTTCTTTTGTAATATTCTTCTAATCCAAGATTTTCTACATTTCCATCTAATCTATATACGTCCATATGGAATAAAGGTAATTCTCCAGATTCATATTCCTTAATAATATTAAATGTTGGAGAAGTAATATCTTCATCTATTTCCATAGCTTTTGCAAATCCTTTTGTAAATACTGTTTTACCACTTCCTAAATCTCCCTCAAGGCATATAACCATATTAGGAAATTTTTCAGACTCAATATTTTGAGCTAATTCAATTGTTTCTTCCTCTGAGTATGTAGTTAATTTATAATTATTCATATCTATCACCTTTTACTATTATACCAAAAAAAAATAGTAAAACAAGGAGAATAAAACCATTTTACGAAATGTTTACTAAAAAAAAGCAAAAAAAAAAATTCTTGGCTACTTCCTATTTTCGCATACACTATCGTCGGCGTTAAGTGGCTTAACTTCTGTGTTCGGGATGGGAACAGGTGTACCCCACTTGCTATCGTAACCAAGAAAATTATTTGAGAAAATAATTCTCTGAAAACTTAGATACTGTGTTCATCAAATTTATTAAATAGGATTAAATCCTCGACCTATTAGTACTGGTCAACTCAACATATCACTATGCTTCCATCTCCAGCCTATCAACCTCATCGTCTTTAAGGGGTCTTACTACTTACGTATGGGAAAATTCATCTCAAAGGAGGCTTCCCGCTTAGATGCTTTCAGCGGTTATCCTTTCCAAACATAGCTACTCTGCACTGCAGCTGGCGCTACAACAGATACACCAGAGGTTTGTCCATCCCGGTCCTCTCGTACTAAGGATAGCTCTCTTCAATTTTCCTACGCCC
>OGQT01001408.1_pt1 | contig 19208 bp, 20 predicted proteins | sample 1553261 | NCBI WGS metagenome assembly OGQT01 (sample SAMEA2579992, study PRJEB22360) | human gut metagenome | biome: human gut; feature: human-associated habitat; material: faeces | place: Denmark | collected 2008/2010
TAAAAGGTCTCCGGTTTAAATTTCCGATATATATGAATGGCAGAAATGTATTGGGTGTGGATTGGGACAACGAGAGTACAGATGAGTGTATAGCGTGTATACGAAAAATAGGAGACAAAAGCGATTGAGTATTTCGTGTTTGAATATAACATACGAATATCTTAAATACAGACCGTGTTATAAAAAGTCATACTATGAGAAGAGCATTTCCAATAGTTTTGTGGAAAGTTATATCAATTTAAGTGAAACGCCGATACTTGTAGGCGGAAAGAAACTCTAAATCTAACAACAAAAATCATTTAAGAGACTGAGTAACATCGGTCTCTTTTTTATTGTGCGAAGGGCTATTTAATTATAACAAGCGGTAGCATGTCCGCTGATTAAAAGCAAAGGAGAATAAACATTATGAAGAAACTTAATTTATTTCAGCAATTCAATTTTGGAGCATGGGCGAAAGACAAGCAATTTATGATTCAATCTATCAAGTGGAATGACAAAAAAGGTTATGAGAGATTTAGAAAAGGTATGTATTCAACCGAAGTATAACTATTGCACCGGTGAGGAGCGTTTTACTTTCATCAAGCTGCCAAAATGTCTGGTAGAGGATGAAGGCTTTGTTGAACTGTCAATGGATGCAAAGCTTTTATACGCATTCTTTTTAGATCGAGTTTCATTGTCAATAAAAAATGGATGGATTGACAACCAAGGGAGGGTGTTTATCTATTATTCAATAAAAAATATTTGCGAGGATTTGAATTGTGGAACTCAAAAGGCATGCAAGTTATTGGATGAATTGGAAAAGGTGGGAGCACTTGAACGGAAGAGACAGGGATTGGGAAGACCTAACAAGCTGTACCTTAAGAAAATGTTTTGAGAAATAGCCATACCGTAAAAATCAAAATACAAAAGATGGAGAAATCACAATTAAGAATTTTGATTTTGACGCATACAGACTTTTGGTATTTACAGGTTTTGAACAGTTAAAATCAAAATCTAATAAGACTAATAATAACAATACTAATTTTAATAATATCTATCTTATCCTATCAGGAAGTGAGGAAACATCACTATGGATGGGATACGATGGATTTCAATGACAATGTCAGAAAGGATTTTAATTATGGTTAAGAATAAAGTGGTTTTAAAAGAAAGAGATGCCTGGAGAGATTTGGCAAATTTTATCGGAGAGATGGTAGCAAAGTATGCAGAATCAATGGAATTGGATAATTTGCCGGATCCGGATTTTTATCTTCGTAGGGAAAGAATAAGACAGTTGTACACGGAGCTATATAAAGAGAAGAATATAACAAAGTTCAGAAATACAAAAATCTCTATTGAAAGAAAAGTTGCAGCATGATACTATAACCGTATAGACGGATGAATAAATTTATAAATACGGATATGTACGGAGTGTTGATGGAGGAAAAATCATGATTATCAGTGAAAGAATTTTTTGTGTGATGGAGCAGAAGAACATAACGCAGTTGGAACTCTCAAGAAGGACCGGGATTGCAACAAGTAACATCAGTGACTGGAAGAAGAAAAAGACGAATCCCAAAGCGGACTGTCTGTTGTCTATATGTGATGCATTGGAGATTACTCCCGAACAGCTTTTGACTGGAAAAGGAATTGATCCGGAATATAAAGATGCAGATATGGATTATGAAGTTACCAGGTCGGATATTAAGATTTTAAAGCAGATTCACAGCCTTGGAGATGCGCAGTATAAAAGATTGATGGCGTATATGAAAGCCTTGCAGAAGTTGGAACAGATGGAGAACATGGTGGAGGAATAGAGATGGCAAATAAAATAGTTAGGGAAATTATTCACGCAAAAGGAATTGATATTGGGATTTACACGAAAGATTTTGAAAATGAATATATTTCGTTGACAGATATTGCAAAATATAGAAATGATAATGATCCCAGATTTGTCATTCAGAACTGGATGCGAAACAGAAATACAGTTGAGTTTTTGGCTGTTTGGGAAGAACTTCATAATCCAGATTTTAACCGTGTGCAATTCGAGGCGGTTAGAAGTGAGGCAGGATTAAACAGGTTTGTTATGACGCCAACCAAATGGATTGAACAGACCAATGCTATTGGAATAGTGTCAAAAGCAGGCAGATATGGTGGAGGAACTTATGCACATAGCGATATTGCAATGGCATTTGCTACATGGATTTCTCCGGAATTTCAACTGTATATTATGAAAGATTACCGCAGGTTAAAACAAGATGAAAATAGTCGATTTTCATTGGACTGGAACTTGAACAGGGCTTTATCAAAGGTGAACTACCATATTCACACGGATGCGGTGAAGGAAAATTTGATTCCACCAGAGCTAACACCGGAACAGATTGCCTATACATATGCCAGTGAAGCAGATCTTTTAAATGTTGCTTTATTTGGACAAACTGCAAAGCAATGGAAAAATAACAATCCAAGTAAAAAGGGTAATGTGCGTGATGATGCAGATTTAAATCAGTTATTGGTATTGGCAAATATGGAGAGCTATAATGCAATTTTAATTGAACAGGGAAAATCTCAATCAGAAAGACTTGTATTGCTTAGAAATTTGGCAATTAAGCAGATGGATACATTAGCCAGTATTAATTTGTCAGCGGTTTCGGCGCTTCCGGGAGGTGATATGTAAATTGAAGAAAGAAAAAATCAGAGTTTATTTATATACCCGCGTTTCCACAACCATGCAGATAGACGGCTATTCTCTAGATGCACAGAAAACAAAAATGAAAGCCTATGATGAAAATGGCTATCTGATGATGGGTGTGAAAGAATTTTTATTGGATGCAAATAGCTTGCATGTCTGATTAAGCTGATTGATACAACAACTGAATAATAGGAATGTTAAAAAGAACATCGCTATGTGTAAACAACATGGCGGTGTTTTTTGTCCTTTTCCAATACATAGCTGTCGGAAGGAGCAATAAATTGGATGAACTTGTATATATGCTTGACGAGTGGGCATCCACGAAGAAGTTTAATGATATCCATCGTTATCATGAATGTATATCGACAGCAAGCAGAAATGTAAAAAATCTGTTGCAACGGAAAATGTCGCGTAGTATTATAACCAAGATATTGGAAAAGCCATGTTCAGGTGTGCATTTCTGAAAGGGTGGAGTTGTATGGAGAAGAAAATAAAAGAAGGGATACATTTGAAGAAAAAGAAAAGGTTTGTAAAACAAAAAATATCAGGAAAGATCTTTGTTCTTATGGGACTGGCTATCATTCTGGCCATAGCTGCGTACACATTTATTCTGCAAAGCGCCTATACCAAGACCGCACTGGAAACAGAAATCTCCCGTGATCGAGCAAGTGCAGATGCAGTCCATAAACTGGTGGATGGAAAAATTGGATGGGAGGATTTTTCACAAATCAAGGATCGTTCAGATGAAGAAACACGGTTCTATAAGGATATTTCCTGCTATCTCAATGAGATCCGGACATTGAATTCTACAAGATATATTTACATTGCTACGAGAGATGAAGAGGGAAAACTGATCTATGTAGTGGACGGTTTGGATCCAGATGCCGGGGATGTAAGACATCCTGGGGATTATATAGAGGATGAAATGGTTCCCTATATTGAAAGGGCTCTCTCTGGAGAAAACGTGTATTCCCAAGATATTGTGGACACAACCTGGGGACCGATTTTCACGGCCTGTTATCCGGTACGTTCAAATCTGGATGGAACGGGAGATATTGTAGGTGCATTTTGTATGGAAATGGATATGCAGTCTGCGTATGGCATGGTAGTGAAAACAAACAAAATTTCCGTAATCTGTGGCACGATTGTCGGATTGGTGTTGATGATGATCTGTTTGAGTACCTATTTTATATACCAGAAAAGTAAGGAAGAAGAACGGAAGCAAAAGCAATTATTGCTGGAGGCTGCGGAAAAAGCAGATGCTGCCAATCAGGCAAAATCTACATTTTTACTTAACATGAGCCATGATATCCGAACACCGATGAATGCCATCATTGGATTTACCAATATTGCATTGCACCAGAATGTTGTTGCAGATATTCATGGAAGTCTGGAAAAGGTACGGGAAAGCTCAAATCATCTGCTTTCGTTGTTGAATGATGTTCTCGATCTCAGTCGTATTGAAAGCGGAAAAGCAGTGTTTTCTCCTGAACCGGTGGATATTACCAAACTGACAGATAATGTTCTGGCAATCATGAAAGGTCTTCTTTATAACAGAGATTTGAAGTTTGAAGTATACCGCGAAAGACCAAAGAATCCCTATGTTCTTGCAGATGCTGCACGTATTCGGGAAGTTCTGACGAATCTTCTCGGTAATGCTGTGAAATTCACAAAGGATGGTGGAATGGTCACCCTGGATATCAGCAGTCATCCGGGAGAGGATGACAAGCATATGATAGTCCGTTATATTGTGAAAGATAACGGTATTGGGATGAGTGAAGGGTTTCAGAAAAAACTATTTAAACCATTTTCGCAAGAAGATGATAGCGGTGCCAGAACACAATATAAAGGTACCGGACTTGGAATGGCCATTACAAAGGAATATGTTCACATGATGGGTGGCAAAATTGACGTGGAAAGCAAAAAGGGCATTGGAACTACTTTCACAGTGGAGATTCCGTTGGAGTTGACAGAGCAGGATATTCATCAAAAGCAAGAAGAACCGGTGCATCGTGATTTGACGGGTGTCAATGTTCTTATGGCAGAAGATAATGATCTGAATGCCGAGCTTGCTACGGTAATGCTGGAGGATGCAGGCATGGTAGTGACACGGGCATCCGATGGAAAGGAAGCGGTCGAACGATTCAAAAATCATCCGCGAGGCACTTACGATATTATTTTGATGGATATTATGATGCCGAACATGGACGGACATCAGGCTGCGAAAACGATCCGGGCCATGGAGAAGGAACGACCGGACGCAAGTTCGATTCCGATTATTGCCTTGTCCGCAAATGCGTTTGCGGAGGATGTCAAGGCTTCCGTGGATTCTGGTATGAATGGTCATATTTCAAAACCATTTGACATGGAAGAAGTAACCGCTACCATTGCAAAATACGTCAAATCTTAGAACAATAATAAAACTGTTATGCAGACTTGCGGAGTTTCATGCTATATTAGTGATTTTGATCCCGCCAGTTTTTTGGGGAGACACCATATATATTTTTAAAAGCTCTTGAGAAATGCAGTTGGTTTGGATAGCCAACTGCATTTCCTATATCTGCAATTGATAATTTCGTCATTTTCAACAGCTCTGTTGCTTTGGACATCCGATAGTGTATCAGAAATTCCTGTGGCGTTTTGCCAATGGAGTCATGAAATATCTTTCCCAGATAGCTGCGGTTGATGCCGCAACAGGCAGCTATATCTTCGATAGAGATGTCATAAGGAAAATTCTGTTCTACGAAGTTTATTGCTTCTTTTATATAGTAATCGCTCATTTTACCGGTTTTTATCATCCGGGTAGAGGAGGTGGAACGGATGAGCGCATCCAGAAAAAGGTAGGAATGACCGATCAGGTGAAAAGGCGGTTCATCTGGGTGATTGGCAATATAGAGCATTTCGTTCATCATGATTTCCCGGTATTCCTTTGAGACGGCATGATAGATCGGCTGGTCTTTTGAAAAACCGGCAATGTCCAGCGCTTCTTTTACCCGTAATCCATCAAATTCCAGCCAGGCATATTCCCATGGGTTTGTCTTATCTGCGATATAGGTGCTGATCTGTCCCGGATACAGAAGAAAGCCCTGTCCGCTTTTGATCGAATAATTTCTTGTCTCTCCTTTTTGATCCTGCGCCATTAAAAGTCCGGTTCCGGAGATGACATAATGAAACAGATAGTGGGTTCTGGCAGCCGGCCCGAACTGATGAGCCGGTGTACAGCGTTCCCATCCGTACTGATATAGTCCAAGATCTATAAATTTCTCATTTGGAAATATTGAAAAAAGGTATTCATGCATAAAAAGACCTCCCCTAATTAAAACAAATACACAATATAAACTCTGCTGTTTTCTACTATATACCAAAATGCTAGATGAATGCAACAATGAGACAAAAATAATGCATTTTGGTATAAAAATGGCGATATTACGATATTTTAACAAGCATTATGATATGTTAAAATGAAAATAACTTAAAAAAGCATATTCTATAAAGAAGGTAAAAGAAGGGAGAGATGTATTTATGCTAAAATGGAAAAAACCATTATTTGTACTTACGATGATGACTGGTTTCTGCTTACTGACGGGGTGTGGCAAGAATAACAAAGACGGAAAAACAGTGATCGAACTGGTACAGTACAAGCCGGAAGCAACCTCTTATTTTGAAGAAGTTGAGGAACGGTTCAATGCCAGTCATGATGATATTGAATTGAAGATCAGTTCTCCGAACGATGCAATGACGGTGTTGAAGACCAGATTTGTTCGTGAAGATAACCCGGATATCATTGGTATTGGCGGTGACATCAATTATTCGAATTTTATTGATGCCGATATGTTGATGGATATTTCTGATTTTGATGGACTGGCAGATATTAAGGAGAATTATCTCACAATCTGTGAGAACCTGAAATTTATTCCAACAGAAGGAACGTACAGTGTTCCATATGTGGCAAATGCTGCCGGTATCCTGTACAACCGGGATATGTTTGAGGAGCATGGATGGGAAATCCCGGAAACATGGGATGAGCTTCTTGCATTATGCGATGAGATTGAAGCAGAAGGAATTCTTCCGTTTTATATGGGTTACAAGGATACATGGACCTGTCTTTCTCCATGGAATAGTGCAGTAGCTTCATTGACATCCCCGACCGTATGTAAGGATGTTAATAAGGGAGAAACTACATTTTCCGATCAGTATGTTCAGGTTGCGGAAGAAATGAAAACCCTGCTTCAGTATGGGGAAGCCAATCCGGTTGCATATTCTTATAATGATGCTTGTACAGCATTTGCAAAAGGTGAGTCGGCAATGTATATGATCGGAAGCTACGCTGTACCGCAGATTCAGTCAGTAAATCCGGATATCAATATTGATTCATTTGTATTCCCGGCTTCTAACAATAAGGAAGACATGGTTTTGACATCCGGTGTCGATCTTCAGTTCTGCGTGATGGAAGACTGTCCGAATAAGGAAGCAGCCTATGAAGTCCTCCGTTTCCTGTTAGAGGATGAAAATGTACAGGACTATATAGACAATCAGAACGCAGTACCTTGTAAGAAAGGTGATTTCAAGCTTGCATCTATGTTAGACGGTATGCGGGAATATCTGGACAACGGAATCGTGACGGATTATCAGGATCATTTTTATCCATCTGAGATGGCAGTCGATGCAATGATTCAGACCTATCTGTTAGATGGAGATACAGAAGCGTTTTTGAAGAAATTTGATACGGAATGGAAACGGTACAATCGTGACCTGATCACAAAGGTTCGCAAATATGAGCAGGAGCATTCCGGAGAGGAGGAATAGAAATGGATACAAAAAAGACAGAAGATATGAAGTTTGTTAAAAAGAAAAAGAAAATGTCCGGAAAATCCAGAACATTTATGTTGATCACAATTCCTATCGTAGCATTATTCTTTACATTCAACACGCTGCCTTTGATTCAGGGTGCGATTTACAGCTTTACCAATTTCCGTGGGTATGGCAGCTATGAGTGGGTTGGTTTTCGAAATTATATTGATCTTTTTCATGATGCCAGAGTTGGTTCATCCTATCTGTTTACATTTAAGCTGGCCATAGTAACAACGATCATTGTAAATGTTGTCAGCCTGATCCTTGCGATGGCATTAAACAGCAAGATTCGTTTTAAGAGCGGCCTTCGTGGATTGTATTTCCTGCCAAATATCTTAGGCGGTCTGGTTGTTGGTTATATTTTTAACTATTTCTTTACTTATATTCTGCCACAGATCGCAATTATGCTCGGTTTTGAGGGAAACAGTATGCTTGCAAGTTCCAAAATGGCCTGGCTTGCAATCGCAGTAGTATGTGCATGGCAGTCGATCGCGATGAATACAATCATTTATATATCCGGTCTTCAGACGGTTCCGGAAGATGTATACGAAGCAGGATCGTTAGATGGTGCAACCGGATTTGCAAAATTCCGTTATCTGACATTCCCACTGATCCTTCCGTTTTTCACAATTAACGTAGTTCTTTGTATGAAGAACTTCCTGATGGTATTTGACCAGATCATGTCGTTGACAAAGGGTGGTCCTGCGCAGAGCACAGAATCTATTTCCTACCTGATCTACAACAATGGTATGAGCGGCGGACAGTTTGGATTCCAGAGTGCAAATGCAGTCGTGTTCTTTATTGTAATCGTAGTGATATCTGTATTACAGATGCATTTCCTGGGTAAGAAGGAGGAACAGTTATGAAAAAATCGCAGAGACAGATCAGAAAAGAATATAAAGAAAAGGGGATTAAGACAGGAAAAGAACGATATAATATCGGGGTTACGATTCTGTTGATCCTTGGTCTTGTAACCATTCTGTTCCCATTATATATGACGGTTATGATCGCATTTAAGCAGCCGTCTGAGATGACAAATGATATCCATGGAATCTTATCTTTTCCACAGCACTGGAGCCTGAGTAATTTTAAGGAAGCTATGGAGGTAACAGATTTCTGGCATTCTCTCGGTAACAGTTTATTTATCACTCTGACAACGATTGCATTATCGATTGTGATACATTCCCTGATCGGTTATGTACTTGGACGAAGCAAGAAAAAGAATCGGATCTATAATGGAATTTATCTTTATCTTGTCAGTGGTATGTTCGTACCATTCGCTATTTTGATGATGCCGCTTGTAAAACAGACAGCAAAAATGGGACTGGCAAATATGTTTGGTGTGGTGTTACTTTATACAGTATTTTATCTTCCGATGAACACAATGTTATATGCAGGATATCTGAATAATCTTCCGCTTGAACTGGAAGAGGCAGCCTATGTTGACGGATCCACGACATGGACGACTTACTGGAAGATTATCTTCCCGAATATGAAACCAATGCATGCAACAGTTGCAATCCTTACAGCCCTTGGTACATGGAATGACGTTATGACACCGCTTGTAATTATGTCCGGTGATCAGAATACACTTCCGCTTGCACAGTTGAATTTCCAGACTCAGTTTGGAACAAATTACAATCTGGCCTTTGCATCTTATCTGTTAGCGTTACTTCCGATTCTGATCTTCTATATTATTTGTCAGAAACAGATCATAGCAGGTGTGGCAAACGGTGCAGTAAAATAAAAGGAGACTTGATTTATGGCTATTATATATAACAAAGAGAAAAGAATATTTTCTCTCCATACGGAACATACCACCTACCAGATGATTGCAGACGCACATGATTATTTGCTTCATCTGTATTACGGAAAGCGCCTGGATTCGGAAATGGATTATATACTGACTTACTACGATCGCGGTTTTTCGGGAAATCCATATGATCTTGGAAATGACCGTACGTATTCCATGGATGCACTTCCTCAGGAATTCCCTGTTCTTGGAACCGGTGATTACAGAACAACGGCAGGAAAGATCCGTGAAGCAAATGGCTGTATGGCACTTGATCTCCGTTATACAGGTTATCAGATTCAGGACGGTAAGTATGATCTCCCGGGACTTCCGGCAGCACATGCGGAAGCTGCACAGACTCTGTGCATATATCTGAAGGATGAAAGAGTCGGCGTAGAAGTGACATTATTATATGGCGTGTTACCTGACTGCGATGTAATAACCAGAAGTGTAAAAGTTACAAATGTCGGAAGGAATGAAATATATCTGGAGAAGCTTTCCAGCGCATGTCTTGATCTTTTGTATGGAGATTATGATGTATTGACATTTTATGGACGACATGCAATGGAACGGAATATGCAGCGAACGCCGGTAACACATGGCAGACAGGTGATCGGAAGTAATCGCGGTACGTCCGGCCATCAGTATAATCCATATATGATTCTTGCGGAACACGGCACAACAGAGACCGCCGGAGCCTGTTATGGTGTATCACTGGTGTACAGTGGAAGCTTTGAGGGAAGCGTAGAATTAGATCAGTTTGACCAGATCCGTCTGGTTATGGGGCTTCAGGAGGATTTCTTTTCCTATCAATTAAAGCCGGCGCAGACATTTTATGCCCCGGAAGCAGTTCTGTCATATTCCGCGTATGGAATGGAACAGCTGTCCAATCAGATGCATCATTTGGTGAGAGAGCATATCTGTCGCGGAAAATATAAAGATCAGATCCGCCCGGTTCTTGTAAATAGCTGGGAAGCCTGTTATTTTGATTTTAATGGCGAAGCAATCGTTAATCTTGCGGAGCAGGCTGCCGCACTCGGGGTGGAGCTTCTGGTCATGGATGATGGCTGGTTTGGCACAAGAGATGATGATAATTCATCCCTTGGTGACTGGATTGTAAATGAAGATAAGCTGGGCTGTTCCCTTACGGAGCTGACAAAACGTGTTCATGACAAAGGTGTTCAGTTTGGTATCTGGATAGAACCGGAGATGGTTTCAGAAAACAGTGATCTTTACAGAAAACATCCGGAGTGGGCAATTCAGGTTCCCGGTAAACATCCGGTACATGGCAGAAATCAGCTTGTACTTGATTTTGCAAATCCAGCGGTGGTGGATCATATCTATGAACAGATTGCAGCTGTCCTTAGGCAGGGAGATATCAATTATGTGAAATGGGATATGAACCGGAGCTTATGTGATATATATTCCGGCAGTATGGTATGGCAGGGAAATGTAATGTATGACTATGTGCTTGGTGTATATGACCTGTTGGAACGACTGACGCAGGCATTTCCGGATATGTTATGGGAAGGCTGCTCCGGCGGTGGCGGAAGGTTTGATATGGGTATGCTGTATTATACACCACAGATATGGTGCAGTGATAATACAGATGCAGTTGATCGTATCCGTATCCAGTACGGTACGTCATTTGCTTATCCTTTATCAACGATGGGAGCCCATGTATCTGCGGTGCCGAATCATCAGACCGGCAGGGTGACGGATATGAATACCAGAGGTGTGGTTGCCATGACAGGCGCATTCGGATATGAACTGGATCTCGGAAAGTTATCGGAGGAAGATAAGACGGCAGTCCGTGAACAGATTAAAACCTATCATGAAGCAGCGCCGGTTATTTTAAAAGGGGATTATTACAGATTAAGTAATCCGTTTGAGGCGGAATATGGAGCATGGATGTCTGTCGATGAAGGGAAAAAACATGCAGTTGTAGGTGCTGTTTTGTTAAATACACATGGTAACCGTCCTGTATTTTATATTCGCTTGAGAGGGCTTGCGCCGGAACGTTCCTATCGGGATAAGAAAACAGGTGTTGTATATTCAGGAGCTGCTTTGATGGAGCTTGGTATGCCGCTTACGATAGTGTCCGGTAATTATCCAAGCTATCAGATCCTGCTTGATGCAGTAGAATAAGAATAAATAGGACTCCCCGGTTTCTGTTTGCAGAGATCGGGGAGTTTGGCAAAAACAATAGCGTAAAAGATATATACGATGATCAGAAATGAGGTGACGGACAGATGGATACGAAAGAAATGACAGTATCAGATCTGGCACGGGAACAGATCAGAAACGCAGAACGATTATTTCCGTTGATTTTGAAAAAAACAGAAGAAAGAAAAGAGAAAAAAACAATCATATCGGTATCCGGAGGTTCTGGTGTCGGTAAGACCGGAATGGCTTTCTTACTTCAAAATATGTTTGAAAAACAGGGAAAGAAATCACTTATTATAAGCGGGGATAATTATCCACATCGGATTCCTATGTATAATGATGCAGAACGAATTGCGAGATTTCGTATGTCCGGATTAAATGGACTTATAACGGAAAGGCTATATACAGACGAAGTAAAAGAAAAACTATTAGAGCTTCAAAAAGCCGGAAGGGATGCAGAAGAACAGAAGGACATGCAGTGGTTATCCATATATCAGAAGTATGGAGACAAGGCTCTTACAGACTATCTGGGTACGGATCAGGAACTGGATTATGAAGCTGTGTCGAATCTTCTCATGCAGTTTCATGGAGGAACCTCACAACTGATGCTGCGTCATATGGGAAGAACCCCGGATGATATCTGGTATGATCGCCGGGATGTATCAGATACAGATATTCTGATCCTTGAATGGACACATGGAAACAGTGCCTGCCTGCAGGGGGTGGATGTATCGGTTGTATTGATCAGTACGCCGGAAGAAACACTTGAAAACCGAAAAAAGAGGAATCGTGACACTGCCATTGACAGTCCTTTTGTAGCCAGGGTATTAAGAATTGAGCAGAAAAAGATTAATGATGGACTGGATCGGGCAGATATCATTCAGGATATGCATGGAAGGATTTATACGGAATAGTAAGTGAACAGGAGGCTGTAGAATATGAGGAAAGCAGAGATAGAAGAAAAAAACATGACAGATATAAATAAAATGGAAAATGGTCCAATGCTGAATCTGTATCCGGACAGTCTTGGCGGAGATCTGGAAGCGGTTGCGGATTTATTTGAAAGCGATGGATTTGCAGATGCATTTTCCTCAATATATATACTACCGAGTATTTACCATTCTGATCTGGACCGTGGTTTTTCTGTAATCGACTATGATCTTGAGGAAACATTTCATTCTGAAAAGGCACTATTACGGTTGGGCAGACAGAATATTGATCTGAAGCTGGATTTTGTTTTAAACCATGCGTCTGTGCAGTCACCACAGTTTCAGGATCTGTTGGAGAATGGCAGTCGATCGGAATATCGTGATTTCTTTATTGACTGGAATACATTCTGGGAAAACTGCGGAGAAATGACAGAAGACGGCTATATACAACCGGATCAGAAGTATCTGGATCCGATGTTCTTCCGCAAACCGGGATTGCCTCTGTTGATGGTTGAAATGGCAGATGGCAGCCGGATTCCATACTGGAATACATTTTATCAGGAGATTCGGGATACGGATGATTATCATACCAGATATTTAGGACAAATGGATCTCAATATTAAATCAGAAAAGGTTTGGGACTTTTATCGTGAAACTATAAAAAAACTGGCAGGTTACGGTGCAAAGATAATCCGTCTGGATGCATTTGCATATGCCCCGAAAGCACCGGGGCGTGCCAATTTCTTAAATGAGCCGGAGACATGGGAATTCCTTGAACAGATCCATAAGCTTGCAAACCCATATGGAATCCGCCTTCTTCCGGAGATTCATGCCGGATATAAAGAGAAAAAGTATGAGCTGATAGCACAAAAGGGCTATCTGACGTATGACTTTTTCCTTCCGGGATTGATTCTGGATGCTCTTTACAGAGGCGATGGCACTTATCTGGAGCAATGGGCAAAGGAACAGATAAAAGAGAATATTCATACTGTGAATATGCTTGGATGCCATGATGGAATACCGGTACTGGATCTTGCCGGATTGTTGCCGGACGACAGGATTGAAGATTTGATCCGGCTGCTTGTGGAGCGTGGTGGTTTTGTAAAGGATCTTCATGGTAATAAAAAGATGTATTATCAGGTAAATACGACATATTATAATGCACTTGGCGAAAATGAGCAGGCACTGTTATTAGCCAGAGCATTACAGATCTTTATGCCCGGAAAACCTCAGGTCTGGTATCTGGATCTGTTTGCCGGATCTAATGATTATGAGGCAGTGAAGCGTGCAGGTGCAGGTGGACATAAAGAGATCAACCGGACGAATTTTACACAAAAAGATATAGAGTCAGGCCTTAAAAAGGAGGTCGTAAAAAAGCAGCTTGAAATGTTGAAATTCCGGAAAGAATTTCCGGCATTTGGATTTGATGCGGAAATGGAAATCCGTACAAAGCCTGCAGCGCAGATTTCTGCTCAGGCAGAAAATGCTTTGCATTTTGCAAAAATACCGGATGAGCAGATGTATAACCGCATTTATATCACCTGGAAAAAGGACGGGTATCTTGCCCGTCTGTCTGCAGACCTAAAAGCCCATACCTATCGGATTCAGGCTCTTGATCCATCCGGCAACCTGATCTGGCAGATGTAATGTGTAAATTCCCTTAGGCAGATTGGTATGAACGGTGCTTTTTTATACTTTACTCCCCATCCTGTTTCTCTGGCTCTGCATTGGAGTGATCGGGCCTTTGCAGGTCGTGCAGCGCGTATTCGCAAGCTTGGATGACAAAGCTGGAGAAGGTGACATCCTGATTTTGAATCGCTGCTTCTATTTTGTGAATTAAAGGAATTGGAAAACGAATCGTTTTGTTTTCCGATTCTTTTTTATTTGGTTTTAATTGAAATGCCATAATTACACCTCCGTTTAAATTATATTATTGCAAATAACAGATGAAGTATGCATTGCAAGATGCATTGCGAGATATATTGCAGCGAAGGGGCGTTTGTGCTATAATGAGCAAAGAAATGGGGAAGAAAAGAATTGGTAGTTTCCTCTTGACAAACAACTTAGAATGCGGTACTCTACCAATTACAGGTGGTTCGAGCCACCATTTCGAGAGTTTACCAATTTCTAATTAAACGAGTAATACGAATTCAAGTGATCGAGAAATACGAATTTCCCATTGAAGTACAATGAAATCAGAGACGAGGGTGTACCCACATGGTCGGATAATGTGCGGTATAACAGAGGAGGATGAATTATGAGAAAAATGGTACAAAAGATGATTGCGATTGCAGTTGCAATGGTGATTGTACTGGGTATGGCATCTGTGACGCAGATGGATACGCTTGCGGCGTCGTATTCTTTCGAGGGAGAGGCGCATGTGCAGACATACGGCGACAGAGCGGGCGTTTACAGGAACAACACGCTGATACTTGGCACAACCAGACAGGCGAAACGGTTGGAGCGGATCAAGATCAAGTTCAACAATCAGACTGGGTATGATGGCTCGATTGAATACCGGGTTCATCGTCAGACGTATGGTTGGACAAACTGGGTGAAGAACAACCAGTTTGCGGGCACCAAAGGAGAAGCGAAGCGGCTGGAGGGAATCCAGATTCGTCTGACTGGAGAGGTTGCGGAGCATTATTCGATTCGTTACCGGGTGCATATCCAGACGTATGGCTGGAGTCAGGGCTGGCAGTATGATGGCGCGCTCGCAGGTACAGAGGGCGAGGCGAAGAGACTCGAAAGTCTGGAAGTGCAGTTGGTTCCAAAGTCTGAGACGATGGGACTGGTGTACCGCGTACATCGTCAGACGTATGGCTGGGAGACATCGTACAAAACGATGGGACAGGTTAGCGGCACAACGGGCGAAGGAAAACGATTGGAAGGCATCGAGATTGCTTTGACCGGAAATGAGTATAGTGGAAGCATCGAATATTCTACTCACGTACAGAGCTATGGCTGGATGAATGAGGTGTCAAATGGTATGATGAGCGGCACTTCCGGACAGGCAAAACGACTGGAAGCAATCCGCATCCGTCTCAAAGGAGAAATCGCAAACCATTACAATATCTGTTATCGTGTGCATGCACAGACCTACGGATGGCTTTCGTGGGCGTGGAATGGAGATGCGGCAGGTACGAGCGGTCTTGGCAAACGGTTGGAGGCAATTCAGATCATGCTTGTGAAAAAAGACGACGGTGTTTTGACGGATCTAAATGGAATCAAGAGCAAAGCCGCTTTTCCATATATTACTCCGCATGATTGTAAGTGGAAAACGGTTGTAGATGAGCCAGCGCATGAAACACCGATTTATGAGGAGCAGGATGTGTATGAAAATCATAGTACATGGCCAGATGGAACTATTTGCGACGAATTGAGAGATTCATGTGCAAAGCAGAGATGGTGTGCACAACATTGTGTCAGATGTTTCCCGGATTGCCCAGATCCAGACCCACAGGGAAGATGTGCGCTTACCATTTTGTGGGGTTCCTATTATGCAGGAACAAAAAAAGTACAGATCGGTACCAAACGTACCGAAGCCATTACCCATCAGGAATGCGAATACTGCGGCCTTAGAAAGCAGTAACCACAAACAAAAATCAAAACCCCCAGTCTCGAAGCCGAGGAGGCTGGGGCGTCTATCAACGAGAATCACGAATACAAACACAACGAGAAAAACGAACATCCATTTTTAAACGAGCAAATACGAATTTTATTGTAGGCAGATACTGTTAACTTGTTTGGAAAGGGGTGTTTTTTTCATGGAAAAATTTTTAACATTTATAAGAGAACATGTAAGGAAAATCGTAGGGAGACTGCCATGGAATAAAATGGCTGCAAGCACGCAGAAGGATGCATCAATCAGCCCGGAGGTAATTGATGCGATCGTCGTGTGGATCGTGGATACACGGCTTTATCTGTTTTATGACAGAGAGCTGCAGCACTTTGGCATGGAACCGCGGTCTTACATGATGGAGCGGGTGCTGGATGTGCTGGAGTTGCCGGAGTCCTGTCTTGACGATATGTGGAAGGATTTGATTTATCTGATCGTCGCGTATCGGAATTCTGGGGATGCGGCATTGCAGGATAAGGCGCGGGAGGCAGTCTGGCTGTTGTCAGATATCGTGGATAACCACCGCCGGTATCCATTTTTCACGAAGGAGAAAATTGACATGGAAATAGAAAGTATACAGCACTGCGAGGACAGCTTTCCTGCGCAGTTGCGCAAAAAGGTTGTGATGCAGGATGCCTATCTGAACCTGAGACCGGAAGACCTGATTGCCTGTCTGGGGGATGCGGATGCCGAAAGCCGGAGGATTCTGGAGACGTGCACATGGAAGGGAACAATCGGCTATGAAATCAGTGACATCGATGAGATCGAGATTGGTGGTGGTTTCGATGGCGAGTCAAGAATTGAATATTGCGAGCACATCTACGCGATGCTGATTGCGCCATTTGCGGTGTGGCTGGCAAAGACCGGATATAAACCGGACGATGCATTTTTAAAGAAAACCTTGTTGTGATGTCAAGTGCTTTATGTTAAAATGTCAAAAATAACTTCCCGGGGAGGGAAGCAGAGAGGGAGGACAACGTTATGAGGGAAAAAACAGGTATTTTTCTAAGTGTATGGTTGTGTATCAGTATGCTCCTGTTGTTATTGGTCAGCACACCGGTTCATGCAGCAGAAACAAACATGGTGACATTGAATTTTATAGGGGCATCCGTTGACGGAGGAAAGGCCGTCGTTGATGTTGTTGAGGGCTGTAAAGCAAAAATGACATTATATACGAAAGACGAAAGGGTTGGTTATAAGGATTGTTCAATCAGTGGAATGGCATGCAGGTCGATCTGCTCGAGAACGAGTATTATTTGAAGGTTGGTATTTCTTTAGAAGCATCATCCATAGAGGAACTGCCGGGTATGCCGAGTATTTCAAGTTCGGATATTCGGGTATATATCAATGAGACATCGTATAATATTGACAGTAATTCGTATATCAAGCTGGATCCAAACGAATTTAGCGGCAACCTGAATATCAAAGTAGAATACGAACCTGCGCCACCGAAGCCGGCTTATCCAGATGATATTCAGATTACGGCAAGCTGTGATGGAGTAGGAATGGATATTTCTCTAAATGGAGAGGGAATTGGAAAAGAGAGTAAGGAGATACAAGGGACTGGAAAGGGATATGCCTCTGGTGAAATCTATAATCTGATCCAGATTCAGCTGGCGTTTGGAGATGGAAATATCGGAACTGTTACGGTAAATGGAAAGCCAATTAACCTTCCGGAAGGCACAGAGGACAGGGTGGAATTCACAGTAGCACCTGCAAGTGCATATAAGATCGAGGTTACAAAGAGACTGACGGTTATGAAACGAGTTATCATATGGGAGAGTGATAATGCCAATAATACAAGCCTGAAAGAGAATGAATTATTAAAGCATGGAAGTATTGCGATTATTGGGATCAAAGATGCAGATGGAACGCCGGTTGAATTAAAGGATATTGATCAGAGTGCCAGTCATGGGTATGGAAGGATTGTGCCGGGGTCAGAAATAACACTTCGTGTAGCACCAGAATATGGGTACCAGCTTGATTCTATCACCATCAATGGGCAGTCTTTGACACCTTCTGCGGATACATCTACATATACATACACGATGCCGGATGCAAATGTTCATATCTGTGGCATATTTACAAAGAAAGAGGATCAGACAGAGCTGAAAACAGATAAAGTGAAAAATGCATTGATTCAGTTAGCAGAAAATGAGATCACTTCAGGAAACAGCAGACTGACGATTAAGGATGCGGTTCTCACACAGCAACAGCAGGAAGCCTTTGAAAAGACGACCGGGGATTATCAGATCGTCGGGTATTTTGATATTAAACTGGCACAGATCCTGTACAAGAATTCTGCAGCAGATCTGTGGGTAAATGATATAGCAGCTTTGAAGAATCCGGCAAAGGTATCCCTTCAGTTTGGTACAGACATGGAGGTTGAAGGCAATGATCTGATTGTCATTCATGAGAATTCGGATGGAACCTATGAGGTTATTCCTGCGTCCTTTGATTCTGCAACTAAGACTGTGATGTTCCAGACAAAGGGATTTTCCAACTATGCGGTCGCATATAAGAAGAGTGAGACAACGACGGAGGATTCGACAAAGGAAACGACAACAGAGAGCACAACCGAAGATCCATCCAAAACGACAACAAAGGATACGACCGAAGCTACGACAGAAGCAACAAAAGATGCTGTAACAGCTTCGCCTAAAACAGGGGATGATTTGAATCTGCCTGTACTTTGCGTGTTGATGCTGGTATCGGGAATGGGCTGTCTCTATGCGAGAAAGAAGCGGTAATTCTGTCTATATTTATGAGAAAAGCACAGTTTGCTTTTGAACTGTGCTTTTTCTGATGATAAACAAAAAAATCAAAAGTAGTCGTATCACGTAGAATTTGCTATAATATACATATTTGTTAGAGAAAGGACGACAGTTACATGCAGGAATATGTAATGGGAAATGGAGCGATCGCGCTCGGCGCATTGGCAGCAGGCGTCAATCTTGTGTCCGGGTATCCGGGAACTCCATCTTCTGAAATTGTGGAAACGATATCCAAGTACCCACACGATGGGGTGCATTTGGAATGGTCAGTGAATGAGAAAGCAGCGATGGAGGTTGCTGCGAGTGCGGCATATGGTGGCGCACGGACGATGGTGACGATGAAGCAGGTGGGCTTAAATGTGGCAGGCGGTCCGCCGGTGGCGCTTGCGGGTGTGGACCGGATTCT
>OGQT01001411.1_pt1 | contig 19189 bp, 15 predicted proteins | sample 1553261 | NCBI WGS metagenome assembly OGQT01 (sample SAMEA2579992, study PRJEB22360) | human gut metagenome | biome: human gut; feature: human-associated habitat; material: faeces | place: Denmark | collected 2008/2010
CTGTTTACCTCTTTCTCAGGAAGTTTAGTCTCCAGGATTCCCGGGGCGGTTCAGTTCGCTATAAAGGTGAATATCGACAATGAATGATAATCCTCGCACTCGCGGGGATTTCTTTTATCTGAACTCGCTACGGCGGGTTTTGTTTTATGGAGATGATAAATGCACTTCCGAGTCACAGGTGAATGGAATGGAGAGCCATTCAACAGAGTTATCGAAGCAGAGAACATCAACGACTGCTATGACCACTGGATGCTGTGGGCGCAGATAGCACATGCAGACGTAACTAATATTCGAATTGAAGAACTGAAAGAACACCAAGCCGCCTGATGGCGGTTTTTTATTGCCTGATTTGCAGGTTCGATTCCCTATTCGGAGATAGCACTCATGCAACACGAACTACAACCTGATTCACTGGTTGATTTGAAATTCATCATGGCCGATACTGGCTTCGGTAAAACCTTCATCTATGACCGGATTAAGTCCGGCGACCTGCCAAAAGCCAAAGTTATCCACGGGCGAGCAAGATGGTTATATCGTGACCATTGTGAATTCAAAAATAAGCTCTTAAGCCGCGCCAATGGGTAAAATAGCGGGTAAAATATTTCTCACATCTAAAAAACACCATTACAATCAATCCCCTGCCGCCTCAAGTAGATGTCTGCGGGGGACACCATTCTTGTGTTTATCCCTAAAACCACGTAAAAACCGTAAATTATTAAATTCGCACTAGCAATGCCGAATAAGGCACACCAGGAACTCGTGGTCTTATTCATTATGAAGTGGTTTTTACCTGTTCTCTTAACCAAGTAATAAATGCCTCAATTTTTGGCCACTGCCTGCCCGGTAATGTAGTGATGTAATAATGCTGATGGCATTTCACCGTCATATCGCCAAACGGCGCGACGAGCTCACCACTGGCAAGCCTTTTTTGTACCAGACGTTTCCTTCCCATCGCCACCCCAATATGATTCATCGCGGCGATAACGGCTAAATCAGAGCGATCAAAGCCAATTCCAGAAGATGTCGGCAAATTAACCGCATAATGTTGCGCCCAACTATGCCATTCATCCGTACCGGAGTCGTTGCTCCATGCCTGTCTGTCATGGAGCAACGTACAGTGACGCAGGTTAATTACCGTGTTGGTTAAATCATGTCTATGAGCGTACTCCGGGCTGCAAACTGGCAGGATTTCTTCATCCATCAGAAAGTGATGAGCCAATTGCGCTGACGGCGCATCATCAAAGTAGATCGCCAAATCGATTCCGGCACGTTGCAAATTGACATTGTCATTACCAGTGAGCACGGTGAGCGAAATAGACGGATATCGGCGTGTAAAGTCACCTAATGCGGGCACCAACCAGCATTGGGCGATAGAGGGCCGGGAATACAACGTTAACGTTCCCGATAACTCCTGATTTTTGATATCCAGAATTTCCTGATTCAGGGTATCCAGCGACGATTTTAGCGCCCAATAAACACGTTTCCCCTCGTGCGTTAATTCCACTTTGCGATGGGAACGAACAAACAACTGAATACCTAATTCTTCTTCCAGCTGATTGATACGGTGACTTACCGCACTGGGGCTCAGCGACAATTCCTCTGCCGCAAGGGCGAAGGACTGATGCCTGGCAGCCACTTCAAAAGTATGCAGTTTTGATAGTTGCCAGCCGTTAAGCAGTCGATTTCTTATTTCACGAAGGGGTTCCATAATCACCTCATTTTTCTCTTAAGTGTAAAAAAATAGCGGCAAAATTTCAGCTTCTAGGTGAGCTAAAGTGAACCATATCTCAATTCACCTTCATTTTTAGATGTAAATCACTCCATTGATGCAATTTAGCTCACGTGAAAGGCAAATTTTATCGTTTGTCAGCCTGCGTTGTTTTTTTGTCCAATATCATCAGGTTAATCACAGGGGAAGGTGAGATATGCACTCTCAAATCTGGGTTGTGAGCACGCTGCTTATCAGCATCGTGTTAATTGTACTGACCATCGTGAAGTTCAAATTCCACCCGTTTCTGGCGCTGTTGCTGGCCAGCTTCTTCGTGGGAACGATGATGGGCATGGGGCCACTGGATATGGTAAATGCTATTGAAAGTGGAATTGGCGGAACGCTGGGGTTCCTCGCTGCGGTTATCGGCCTTGGCACGATACTGGGAAAAATGATGGAAGTATCCGGGGCCGCAGAAAGAATTGGTCTGACACTTCAACGCTGCCGGTGGCTTTCAGCTGATGTCATTATGGTGCTGGTTGGCCTGATTTGCGGCATCACGCTGTTTGTTGAAGTGGGCGTCGTGCTATTGATTCCTCTGGCTTTTTCAATTGCCAAAAAAACCAATACCTCATTGTTAAAGCTGGCCATTCCGCTGTGTACCGCATTGATGGCAGTGCACTGCGTGGTTCCCCCACATCCGGCTGCTTTATATGTTGCCAATAAGCTGGGCGCAGATATCGGTTCGGTGATCGTCTACGGTTTGCTGGTTGGGCTGATGGCATCACTGATCGGTGGCCCACTTTTCCTTAAATTTCTGGGGCAACGACTGCCCTTTAAACCTGTACCCACAGAGTTTGCCGATCTCAAAGTTCGCGATGAAAAAACACTACCGTCATTAGGCGCAACGTTATTCACCATACTGCTACCCATTGCGCTGATGTTGGTTAAAACGATTGCCGAATTGAATATGGCGCGTGAGAGTGGTTTGTATACCTTGCTTGAGTTTATTGGCAACCCTATCACTGCCATGTTTATCGCCGTATTTGTCGCCTATTATGTGTTGGGTATACGTCAGCATATGAGCATGGGGACGATGCTCACACATACGGAAAATGGTTTCGGTTCTATTGCTAATATTTTGCTGATTATCGGGGCCGGAGGCGCATTCAACGCCATTTTAAAAAGCAGCAGTCTCGCTGATACGCTGGCAGTTATTCTCTCCAATATGCATATGCACCCGATTCTTCTGGCCTGGTTGGTGGCACTTATTCTGCATGCTGCAGTGGGCTCCGCTACGGTGGCAATGATGGGGGCAACGGCAATTGTTGCACCCATGCTGCCGCTGTATCCCGACATCAGCCCGGAAATTATTGCAATTGCCATCGGTTCAGGTGCGATTGGCTGCACGATCGTTACGGACTCGCTTTTCTGGCTGGTGAAGCAATATTGCGGTGCTACGCTCAATGAAACATTTAAATACTATACGACAGCGACATTTATCGCTTCAGTCATCGCTCTGGCGGGCACATTCCTGCTGTCATTTATCATCTAAGCGCAAAGAGACGTACTATGGAAAACGCTAAAATGAATTCGCTCATCGCCCAGTATCCGTTGGTAGAGGATCTGGTTGCTCTTAAAGAAACCACCTGGTTTAATCCTGGCACGACCTCATTGGCAGAAGGTTTACCTTATGTTGGCCTGACCGAACAGGATGTTCAGGACGCCCATGCGCGCCTGTCTCGTTTTGCGCCGTATCTGGCAAAAGCATTTCCTGAAACGGCTGCCGCGGGGGGGATTATTGAATCAGAACTGGTTGCTATTCCTGCTATGCAAAAACGGCTGGAAAAGGAATATCACCCAGCCGATCGCCGGGCAATTGCTACTAAAAAAAGACAGCCATTTGCCGATTTCCGGCTCCATAAAAGCACGTGGCGGGATTTATGAAGTCCTGGCCCATGCTGAAAAACTGGCTCTGGAAGCGGGTTTGCTGACACTTGAGGATGATTACAGCAAACTGCTTTCCCCGGAGTTTAAACAGTTCTTTAGCCAATACAGTATTGCTGTGGGATCAACCGGAAATCTGGGGTTATCAATTGGTATTATGAGCGCCCGCATCGGCTTTAAAGTAACGGTGCATATGTCTGCTGATGCCCGCGCCTGGAAAAAAGCGAAACTGCGCAGTCATGGCGTTACTGTCGTGGAATACGAGCAAGATTATGGTGTTGCTGTCGAGGAAGGACGTAAAGCAGCGCAGTCTGACCCGAACTGTTTCTTTATTGATGACGAGAATTCCCGCACGTTGTTCCTTGGATATTCCGTCGCAGGCCAGCGTCTTAAGGCACAATTTGCTCAGCAAGGTCGCATCGTCAATGCTGATAACCCTCTGTTTGTCTATCTGCCGTGTGGTGTTGGCGGTGGTCCTGGTGGCGTCGCATTCGGACTTAAACTGGCGTTTGGCGATCATGTTCACTGCTTTTTTGCCGAACCAACGCACTCCCCGTGTATGTTATTAGGCGTCCATACCGGATTACACGATCAGATTTCTGTTCAGGATATTGGCATCGACAACCTTACCGCTGCCGATGGCCTTGCGGTTGGTCGCGCATCGGGCTTTGTCGGGCGGGCAATGGAGCGTCTGCTGGATGGCTTCTATACCCTTAGCGATCAAACCATGTATGACATGCTTAGCTGGTTGGCGCAGGAAGAAGGTATTCGTCTTGAACCATCGGCACTGGCGGGTATGGCCGGGCCTCAGCGCGTGTGCGCATCAGTAAGTTACCAACAGATGCACGGTTTCAGCGCAGAACAACTGCGTAATGCCACTCATCTGGTGTGGGCGACGGGAGGTGGAATGGTGCCGGAAGAAGAGATGAATCAATATCTGGCAAAAGGCCGTTAATAACGTTTCAACGCAGCATCGCCATCCTTTCCCTGGGTGAGCGATGCTGCCGATGACGCAGACTTAAGATTCTGCCGTTTTACCTGCTATAGCCTCCTCTTTTTCCATCACCCAACGCCTTTCGCTGTAAACGGCGGTTTCGCAAACCAAACCAAAACCGTAAGTAAGATAAAAGCAATAGCCGCCATACGGAAAATCTCATTTGCAGAAATAGAAAGTGACTGCTGAGTTATTTCATTATTAATTTCATTAAGAACTCCTGAAAGCGAACCATAGTATTTATCCATAATTTGTGACGATGAATTAAACACGGGGTTAAATTGATCGATGGTTGCTGTCAACTGACTATGGTGTAACGATTCGCGGCGTCCCCACAGTGTCATTGTCAACGACGTACCAACTGATCCTGACAAGGTGCGAAAAAAATTACTCATACTCGAGGCATTGGCAAATTTATTATCTGGCAAGCCTGAAAACGAAATCGTTGTTAAGGGTAAAAAGAAACAGGCAACGGCGAATCCCTGAAAAAACTGTGGCAAAATGATGCCTGTAAAATCAATCGTTGGCATAAATGTCACAGAACGCCAGTAATAGCAAACCGCATACATCAAAAAACTAAATGTCACCAACAACCGCATATCAATTTTGTTGCCATAACGTCCTATCAAAGGTGATATTAATAGCGGCATGATACCGATGGGCGCATAGGCAAGTCCGGCCCATATCGCATTATACCCCATCGTTTCCTGGAGTAACTGCGGCATAAGAACTATCGCTCCAGAGTAAAATAAATACGCGCATGTGATACTCACAATACCAATGGTGAAATTACGGGACTTAAACAAACTGAGGTCAAGAATCGGATTCTCTGAGGTCGACTCCCAAATGACTAAAGAGATCAGAGAAATAACTGATACTACTGTTAGTAGTATTATTGTACTCGAGTTGAACCAATCCAGATCGCGCCCTTTATCAAGCATAATTTGCAAGCCACCAACACCGAGCACTAACAGGGTCAGTCCTGGTAGATTCATTTTGACCGGTGAAGTCTCAGTTTCTCGTCCTTTAAGTAAGGTTAAGCATAATGTCAGGACGATAATCCCCATAGGGACATTGATTAAAAATATCCAACCCCAGCTAAAGTTATCGCAAATATAGCCGCCCAATATCGGCCCACATATCGGAGCGATAATCACGGTCATTGACCATAATGCCAGAGCAAATGTTCTTTTTTCTGGTGGATAATTCCTTAATAATAAACTCTGTGACAGTGGAATTAACGGCCCCGCCATTAACCCCTGAACGACTCTAAAAAATATCAGCACATCAAGATTGGTCGATAAACTACACATTAATGAAGACAGCGAAAAAAAGGTTACTGAAAGTAAAAATAACCTTAATTCGCCTATTCTTTGTGCCAGCCTGCCGGTAACAGGGATCGCAATGGCATTTGCTACGCCAAACGAGGTGATAACCCAGGTGCCTTCGTCTGTTGATGCTCCCAGAAAGCCAGATATTGTCGGTATTGCGACGTTAGAAATAGTGGAATCCAACATTTGCATAAACGTCGCTAATGACAATGCAATAGTGACGCACCATAACGTCCCACCGGTTAATGGTGCAGGAGTTGATTTAGTGATTGCCATTAAAGTTGTCCATTATGCGAAATAATGTTGCTAATTTCTTTTTCTATCGGACTGGTATCGATAACTAAAGCCTTACTGGTATAAGCAGGCATGGACGTCACGGTTGAAGCCAGATCGGGCATCTCGGCAATGTCTTCATTCTTCGTATCAATAGTAGCAGTCATCGATAAACCAATGCGCAAAGGGTGTTCCATGAGTTCTTTTGGATCCAGAGAAACTTCAACCGGTACACGCTGAACGATTTTGATCCAGTTCCCTGTCGCATTTTGTGCAGGTAATAAGGAGAACGCATTGCCGGTTCCCATATTGATCCCTGTCACCCGACCATGAAACACAACATTTTCACCATAAAGATCGCTGATAATATTGACCGATTGACCAATCCGTACATCCGTGAGTTGTGTTTCTTTAAAGTTGGCATTAACCCACATTTGACGCGCCGGTACGACAGCCATTAACGATTGTCCGGGACTCACTGTTTCGCCGACCTGAACACTTCTTTGGGCAATATAACCGGTAACCGGACTCTTAATATCCGTACGTTTAAGCGCCAACCAGGCTTCTTTGGTTGCATCTGCAGCTTCAATGACTTGTGGCTGACGGTTTAATGGTGTGTTCATTACTAAAGCTTTATTCGCTTTATAAGCCTGGATAGCAGCATTCAATGCCGCTTTGCTACTTATTAACGTATCTTTGGTATGCTCCAGCGCTTCTTTTGAAATAACCCCTTGCTTCGCTAAAGGCACACGACGGTTATAATCTTCTAAAGATTGTTGATACTGAATACGTGCTGAAGCGACTTCGGCACTGTATTGTTTATCCTGTAAGTATAGTTTATTCGTTTGCCGAACAATATTTGCCAGATTATTTTTAGCTTTATTGAGTGCGATAGTGGCATCAGTTTTATCCAGTGAAACTAAAATGTCACCTTGTCGAACGTAGTTCGTATCTTTATGATTAACGACAGTGACACTGCCTGAGACTTGTGCAGAAATTGGATCTGCATTTCCCGTGACATAGGCGTCATCTGTACTAATCATGTCTTTTAATTCCATTGACCAATAGGCATAGGCACCTGAAAACGCAATAAATAAAACTACCGCTAACAAAGCAAAATACTTTCTTCTGTCAGAATGTTTTTTATTTGAATTAACCTGTTCCACTATTATCTCTCATTTCGCATAGATGAAATTTATGAATTGAATGAAAAGAGTATTCATTCTTCATATCAAACACAGTGCATGTTTTGCACATTATCCCAGGAACGTTGGAGGGCTAATTTAAATGAGGTGCAAAAAAAACAACAGAGGACTAAACCGCGGCTTTTGCAATACAATTCTTACGCCTGTAGGATTAGTGAGAAAACTTATAGTGCTCATTTGAAACTATAAATCATCGGTATCATCCCTGATTTTATTGTTGACATTTTATTTATGCCGACTATTTATATGGTATACTTGTCGAATTATCTTAAAGGAAGCTCAAATTTTCTTATTTTTATTGAGAAAATGAGATGATACCTTATGTCTGTATTACTACAAGGAGAAGGGAAATGCTTCATTGCAAAGGGAATAATCTATGAACGCAATAATTATTGATGACCATCCTCTTGCTATCGCAGCAATTCGTAATTTATTGATCAAAAACGATATTGAAATCTTAGCAGAGTTGACTGAAGGCGGAAGCGCCGTTCAGCGGGTGGAAACACTTAAGCCTGATATCGTCATCATTGATGTCGATATCCCCGGAGTTAACGGTATCCAGGTGTTAGAAACGCTGAGAAAGCGCCAATATAGCGGAATTATTATTATTGTCTCCGCTAAAAATGACCATTTTTACGGGAAACATTGTGCTGATGCTGGCGCTAATGGTTTCGTGAGTAAAAAAGAAGGCATGAACAATATCATTGCGGCTATTGAAGCTGCAAAAAATGGCTACTGCTATTTCCCCTTCTCTCTCAACCGGTTTGTTGGAAGTTTAACGTCCGACCAGCAAAAACTCGACTCCTTATCGAAACAAGAAATTAGTGTCATGCGGTATATTCTTGATGGCAAGGATAATAATGACATTGCTGAAAAAATGTTCATCAGCAACAAAACTGTCAGCACTTATAAAAGTCGCTTGATGGAAAAATTAGAATGCAAATCACTGATGGATCTTTACACATTCGCACAACGTAACAAAATCGGCTAACCACATGAAGTTTTTACCCTATATTTTTCTTCTCTGTTGTGGTCTTTGGTCGACCATAAGCTTCGCAGACGGAGATTACATCGAATATCGTGGCATCAGTAGTAACAACCGTGTCACACTTGATCCACTACGTCTGAGCAACAAGGAATTACGTTGGCTCGCGAGCAAAAAAAATCTTGTGATTGCAGTACACAAGTCCCAAACAGCTACGTTGTTGCATACCGATTCGCAGCAACGGATTCGTGGTATTAATGCTGATTATTTAAATCTTTTAAAAAGAGCGTTAAATATCAAATTAACACTCCGGGAATACGCAGATCATCAAAAAGCAATGGACGCGCTGGAAGACGGTGAAGTTGATATAGTGTTATCACATTTAGTTGCTTCGCCGCCTCTTAATGATGACATTGCTGCAACTAATCCTCTGATAATTACCTTTCCGGCGCTGGTCACTACCCTTCACGATTCAATGCGACCGCTTACCTCATCAAAACCAGTAAATATTGCTCGAGTAGCAAATTATCCCCCAGACGAGGTAATTCATCAATCATTTCCAAAAGCAACAATTATCTCTTTTACAAATTTATATCAGGCATTAGCATCCGTCTCAGCCGGACAGAATGATTACTTTATTGGTAGTAACATCATTACCAGCAGTATGATTTCCCGTTATTTTACTCACTCCTTAAATGTAGTGAAGTATTATAACTCACCGCGTCAATATAACTTTTTATTAACCAGAAAAGATTCAATCGTTCTTAATGAAGTACTCAATCGATTTGTTGATGCTTTAACAAATGAAGTTCGCTATGAAGTATCACAAAATTGGCTTGATACAGGAAACCTGGCCTTTCTGAACAAACCATTAGAACTCACTGAACATGAAAAACAGTGGATTAAGCAGCATCCCGATTTAAAGGTGCTGGAAAATCCTTACTCGCCACCCTATTCTATGACAGATGAAACTGGCTCAGTTCGGGGCGTGATGGGTGATATTCTTAATATTATTACCTTGCAAACAGGTTTAAATTTTTCTCCGATCACCGTTTCACATAATATTCATGCTGGGACACAGCTTAACCCCGGTGGATGGGATATATTGCCCGCCGCTATTTATAGTGAAGATCGAGAAAATAATGTTTCATTTGCTGAAGTCTTCATAACAACGCCTTACGTTTTTGTCATGCAAAAAGCGCCTGACAGTGAACAAACATTAAAAAAAGGAATGAAAGTTGCCATTCCATATTATTATGAGCTTCATTCGCAATTAAAAGAGATGTATCCGGAGGTAGAGTGGATAAAAGTCGATAACGCCAGCGCTGCATTTCACAAGGTCAAGGAAGGTGAACTTGATGCTCTGGTCGCGACACAGTTAAATTCGCGTTACATGATCGACCATTACTATCCTAATGAACTTTATCATTTTCTTATTCCCGGCGTTCAGAATGCATCACTTTCGTTCGCTTTTCCTCGCGGAGAACCGGAACTTAAGGATATTATTAATAAAGCACTGAATGCAATTCCCCCAAGCGAAGTTCTGCGCCTGACCGAAAAATGGATTAAAATGCCCAATGTGACCATTGACACATGGGACCTCTATAGCGAGCAGTTTTATATTGTTACGACATTATCCGTTTTATTAGTTGGCAGTAGCCTTTTATGGGGATTCTACCTGTTACGCTCAGTTCGTCGTCGTAAAGTTATTCAGGGTGATTTAGAAAACCAAATATCATTCCGGAAAGCACTCTCGGACTCCTTACCGAATCCAACTTATGTTGTAAACTGGCAAGGTAATGTCATTAGTCATAATAGTGCATTTGAACATTATTTCACTGATGATTACTACAAAAATGCAATGTTGCCATTAGAAAACAGTGAATCCCCCTTTAAAGATGTTTTTTCTAATACGCATGAAGTCACAGCAGAAACGAAAGAAAACCGAACAATATACACACAGGTATTTGAAATTGATAATGGCATCGAGAAAAGATGCATTAATCACTGGCATACCTTATGTAATCTGCCAGCAAGCGAACATGCTGTTTATATTTGTGGTTGGCAAGATATTACCGAGACGCGTGATTTAATTCATGCACTCGAAGTAGAGAGAAATAAAGCGATCAATGCAACTGTCGCAAAAAGCCAGTTTCTGGCAACAATGAGTCACGAAATAAGAACACCAATAAGCTCCATTATGGGCTTCCTGGAACTTCTGTCGGGTTCTGGTCTTAGCAAGGAACAACGGGTGGAGGCGATTTCACTTGCCTACGCCACCGGACAATCACTCCTCGGCTTAATTGGTGAAATCCTTGATGTCGACAAAATTGAATCGGGTAACTATCAACTTCAACCACAATGGGTCGATATCCCTACTTTAGTCCAGAACACTTGTCACTCTTTCGCTGCGATTGCTGCAAGCAAATCGATCGCATTAAGTTGCAGCAGTACGCTTCCTGAACGCTACCTGGTTAAGATCGACCCTCAGGCGTTTAAGCAGGTCTTATCTAATTTACTGAGTAATGCTCTCAAATTTACTACCGAGGGGGCAGTAAAAATTACGACCTCCCTGGGTCACATTGATGACAACCACGCTGTTATCAAAATGACGATTATGGATTCTGGAAGTGGATTATCGCAGGAAGAACAACAACAACTGTTTAAACGCTATAGCCAAACAAGTGCAGGTCGTCAGCAAACAGGTTCTGGTTTAGGCTTAATGATCTGCAAAGAATTAATTAAAAACATGCAGGGCGATTTGTCATTAGAAAGTCATCCAGGCATAGGAACGATATTTACGATCACAATCCCGGTAGAAATTACCCAACAAGTGGCGGCTGTCGAGGCAAAAGCAGAACAACCTATAACACTACCTGAAAAGTTGAGCATATTAATCGCGGATGATCATCCGACCAACAGGCTATTACTCAAACGCCAGCTAAATCTATTAGGATATGATGTTGATGAAGCCACTGATGGTGTGCAAGCGCTACACAAAGTCAGTATGCAACATTATGATCTGCTTATTACTGACGTTAATATGCCGAATATGGATGGTTTTGAGTTGACTCGCAAACTCCGTGAGCAAAATTCTTCCTTACCCATCTGGGGGCTTACAGCCAACGCACAGGCTAACGAACGTGAAAAAGGGTTAAATTGCGGCATGAACTTATGTTTGTTCAAACCGTTGACTCTGGATGTACTGAAAACACATTTAAGTCAGTTACACCAGGTTGCGCATATTGCACCTCAGTATCGCCACCTTGATATCGAGGCCCTGAAGAATAATACGGCGAATGATCTACAACTGATGCAGGAGATTCTCATGACTTTCCAGCATGAAACGCATAAAGATCTACCCGCTGCGTTTCATGCACTAGAAGCTGGCGATAACAGAACTTTCCATCAGTGTATTCATCGCATCCACGGTGCGGCTAACATCCTGAATTTGCAAAAGTTGATTAATATTAGCCACCAGTTAGAAATAACACCTGTTTCAGATGACAGTAAGCCTGAAATTCTTCAGTTGCTGAACTCTGTAAAAGAACACATTGCAGAGCTGGACCAGGAGATTACTGTTTTCTGTCAGCAAAATGACTAAATAGCGGCTCCCACAATGTTCAAATGTGGGAGCTATTTACCAGCACATCTTACATTTATGATGAGAACTCCTGGCGAATTTGTTCCCCATGCTGGTCGAGCGTTGCCGCTCCCGGCATAACATGCGGGTCCGCGCAGCCGCTGATTTTTATCGGATTACCCGGCATCATTATTCCCCCGGCTTCAATCAACATATTTCTCGCCTGAGTTTGTGGTAAATTAATGGCCTCAGCCACACTTAATAACGGCGCGACGGGCACACCAACTTCATGTATTCTGGCTAACCAAACTTCAGCTGCCTGCGTTTTTAACGTCCGCTCAATATATTGTTTAAGAATAGCCTGGTTTTGTACGCGTAAAATATTGCTGCTAAATCGGGGATCATTAACCAGTTCTGTAAGCTCCAGTGCCTGGCATAACACAGAAAAAAGCTTGTCATTACCACAACAAATCGTAATCGGCTTATCCTGAGTATCGAAAACATCAAAAGGTGCCATGTAGGGATGGCGATTTCCCAGGCGTTGTGGTGACTTCCCAGTCGCGATATATGCCATCAGTCCATGCTCCAGAAAACTCAGAGTGGCATCAAACATCGCTATATCGACATGCGCCCCTCTCTGGCTCTTTTCGCGGCCATAAAGTGCACTCACTATTCCACTGAATAAATAAACACCGCCACAGAGATCCGCAAGAGAGGTACCAACGCGCACTGGCGGAGCATCAGGGTATCCTGTTTCCATCATTATCCCGCTCATTGCCTGAATGATGGTATCGTAGGCAGGAGCATCTTTTAGCGGACCGGTATGTCCGAAACCTGACGATGAAGCATATATAAGGCGCGGGTTGATTTCTTGTAGCGTTTCCCATGAAAACCCCAGTTTTTCCATTGTACCTGGGCGAAAATTCTCAGCTAATACATCCGCTTGTTTAAGCATATTTATAAATATACTTTTATCGTGATCATTCTTTAAATCAAGAACCACACTCTCTTTGCCATGATTAATAAAACTGTAATAGAGTGACTGTCCATCCACATAGGGACCAAATGTGCGGGTATCATCACCATGACCCGGCGGCTCAACTTTAATTACCCTTGCACCCATATTACAAAGAAGTTGAGTTCCGAAAGGCCCATTAAGGACATGCGTCATATCGATAACTAATAAGCCTTCAAACGGCCCTTTGCATTCATTATTTGTCATTTGCTTATGCCTTGAAAAAAGCCGAAGGTGAAAAGACACTTCGGCATTTATGTAAAATCAATAACATGATTAATTATGAAACCAGTCGACTGACATAAATCCACAAAGGAGCCGTGACGACAAAACCCAGTACGCTCACAGCCAATGACGCTGTACCAGTGCGGGTGTAGACATTAAACCGGCTGGCAATAATGATTCCGGAGAATGCCCTTAATAATAATTACTCCGGAAAACGCGGGCGTTACCCCCCCTGCCAGTACCATCATCTGCAAATGTTCGCTATTCAAATGACATGCCATACCTACGAGAAGCAGCGCCAGTGGCATCAGAATCAGCTTCAGGAAAGTGTTATAAGCAATTTCGGCACTGAACTCGAATTTATGTGCAGCCAGAGTCAACCCCGCAGCGAATACCGCTACCCCTGAGTTAGCCTTCGCAATCAGATTAAAGGTTGGGTCCCATGCTGCCGGAATTTTTACCCCAACCAGCACCAGGATCGTTGCCAGAACAGGTGCCCATACTACTGGCTCCTTTGCCGCAGAAATTAATGCGCTCAGATTACTATTCTTCTTACCATCCGCTCCTGAGGAAGGATTCAGCAAATACAGACCAATAGGAATAGTAATTGCGTTAACAATAATAGAAATAATTGCTACCACTAAACCTGTTGATACGGAATCACCATAAATAGGGTCGAGAACTGCAAACCCCAGGAATCCGATGGTAGGTGAGCCTGCAATTAATGCACATACTGCTGCTTCTGCATGGGTACGTTTAAAAAATTTGTAGCAACCAAACCAGGAGAAAAAGAAACATCCGACAATAACCACAAGTGATACAAGGGTCAGGCGAGTGTCCGCAAAAATCATTTCCCTGTTTGCCCGGGTAATAGAAACAAATAGGGCCGCAGGAAGAGCGTAGTTTAATACCAGTTTATTAAATGCCCGAGCTTGATCTTCTGAAAAAGTTTCTCGTCTGCCGCTAAAATAACCCAACAGCATGATTACGATAATAGGCAATAAATCGCCAATAAAAAATGTTAGCATAATAGTATTTCCGATAAGGGTCCCCTCACCATCGCATAATAAGTTGGCAAGAGGAGACGATGTCAGTATTTAATTACCAGCGACTTGTTTTGGGTTAAGTTTGGTAATATGGCCACTTTCAGTTCCTGCTGCTGGGTCGATGACCACATTAATAATGGTCGGTTTGCGCGACTGAATTCCGGTGGTTAAAGCATGACGAAGTTCATCTGTCGTGGTGACGTTATAGCCAAGGCCACGAAACGCATCCATTAATTTGTCATACCTTGCATGGTGCAACAGATCCGTTGGCGATGGTGCACCAGCGCCGCTGAGATCAACACCGTCTCCTCTGTAGATGCCGCCATTATTAAAAATAACGATCGTCACCGGCAGGTTATATCGACAAATCGTTTCAATCTCCATCCCACTGAAACCAAAAGCACTATCACCTTCAATAGCGACAACCGGAGAACCAGAGGTCACGCTAGCACCGATGGCATAGCCCATACCGATGCCCATGACACCCCAGGTGCCACAATCCAGACGACGACGTGGTTTATACATATCAATAATATTTCGTGCATTATCCAGGGTATTTGCCCCTTCATTAACTAAATAAATATCCTGGTTCTCGCGCAAAACATCGCGCACGGCACTCAATGCATTAAAGTAATTTAATGGTTGGGTATCTGTACTTAACTTTTCATGCATTTTTTGTGCATTTTGCTGCTTGTGGATATTTAAAATATCGCGCCACACCAGTGGAGTCGTAAATGTGTTTTGTTTCAATTCTGCCAGCATACCTTGCATACTGGATGCAATATCGCCAACGACTGGCACAGCAATGGGGCGGTTGCTGTCAATTTCCTGCGGTTCAATATCCAGTTGAATAAACTGTGTATCTGCCGCCCATCCTTTTTTACCGTGTGCCAGTAACCAATTCAGTCGTGCACCAACAAGCATGACAACGTCAGCATTTGCCAGGGCAAACGAACGCGCAGCTGCCGCAGAAAGTGGATGCGTATCTTCGAGGATCCCTTTCGCCATAGACATTGGCAGGAATGGAATCTGGGCACTTTCAATAAATTCACGAAGCTGTTCATCAGATTGTGAATACGCCGCGCCTTTGCCAAGGATAATTAATGGTCGTTCAGCTTTTGCTAAAAGCGAAATTGCGCTAGTGACTGACTTCGGGCATGGCAATAATGCTGGCGACGGATTTTCAACTTTAACAATCGTGGTTAACGCTTCGTCTTTTTCCATCGTCGCGGCCAGGACATTTGCTGGCAAATCAAGATAAACACCGCCAGGACGACCCGATACTGAGACCCGGATAGCGCGTGCCAATGCAATGCCAAGATCCTGCGGCTGATTAACGCGAAATGCTGCTTTGGCATACGGTTTTGCCGCATTCATTTGGTCCAGCTCTTCATAATCACCTTGCTGGAGATCGACGATCGCGCGGTCGCTGGAGCCGCTAATCATGATCATCGGAAAACCATTTACCGTTGCATTGGCCAATGCGGTCAAACCGTTGAGGAATCCTGGCGCAGACACTGTCAGGCAGATCCCTGGTTTTTGGGTAAGAAAACCGCTTGCTGCAGCGGCATAGCCTGCCGACTGCTCATGACGAAAACCAATATAACGAATGCCTTCCGCCTGGGCATGGCGCGCCATATCCGTCACAGGAATACCTACAACACCATAAATAGTGTCAATATTATTCTGTTTTAATGCTTCAACGATGATATGCATACCATCTGTCATTTGAAGTTGATCTGACATGATTAATAACCTCGAAATTTTTATAAATTGGGAGCCAGAAGCCCCCGTTAATATCAGATGGCGTGGTTTTGCTTCATTGCAGCAATTTCATCGTCGCTATAACCCAGCTCCTGCAATACAGCAGCGGTATGTTCACCTAATAGCGGCGCAGCTTTAATATCCGGCGTAAAGGCAGAGAATTTCATTGGACAACCAACTGTCAGATATTTTCCACGCAACGGTTGTTCCACTTCGACAACACTGCCACTTTGGCGCAAAGAGGGATCAAGTGAAATTTCTTTCATACTTAAAACCGGTGCACAAGGAATATCAAACTGAGTCAAATAGGCCACCGCTTCATGTTTATCAATAGTGACAGTGTATTTTTCGATTTCAGCAAAAATATCGAAAATATGTGGCTGTCGGGCATGGGCTGTACTGTATGCCGGATCGGTAATCCATTCTGGTTTGCCGATGGCTTTACAGGTGTTTTCCCAATTTTGCTCCTGAATAGTGAAATAAATATAGGCGTTAGGATCGGTTTCCCAGCCTTTACATTTCAGGATCCAGCCAGGCTGACCGCCCCCACCCGCATTACCACCGCGGGGAACTGCATCACCAAATGTGCCATTCGGATACTGCGGGTATTCTTCCAGATAACCCAATTTATCGAGACGCTGCTGGTCGCGTAATTTCACGCGGCAAAGGTTCAACACGGCATCCTGCATTGACATGGTGACTCGTTGCCCACGCCCCGTTTTTTCGCGATGCAGCAAAGCAGCAAGTAAACCGATCAGCAAATGCATTCCGGTGTTGCTGTCACCCAACGCTGCAGCGCTTACCAGCGGCGGACCGTCCCAAAAACCTGTAGTAGATGCCGCGCCACCCGCTGCCTGAGCAACGTTTTCATAGGCTTTTACATTCACATAAGGCGAACACTCATCAAACCCTTTGATCGAACCAAAAATCAGACGTGGATTGATTTCTTGAATATGCTCCCAGGTGAAGCCCATATGATCAATGGCCCCTGGATGAAAGTTCTCGACTAAGATATCAGCTTCGCGGATCAGCTTTTCCATTACCTCTTTGCCTTCCGCTGTTTTGGTATTTAATTCAATAGAACGTTTGTTACTGTTAAGCATGGTGAAGTAAAGCGCATCGATATCAGGAATATCTCGCAGCTGGTGGCGCGTTACGTCACCAACGCCGGGACGTTCAATTTTAATGACGTCAGCGCCAAACCAGGCCAGCATTTGAGTACAAGATGGGCCAGATTGCACACCGGTGAAATCGAGAACTTTAATTCCTTGAAGTGGAGTTGACATAGCAATACCTATTAGTTAATTAAATATGTGTTAATTTAGCGTTTATTTAAGGCATAACGCCTCTATAAATAATCTGCAAAATATCGTCGTAGCTGCACTCGAAATTTTTAAATTCCTGTATCAAGTGCTGAAAATCATTTCATCGCTACTTCCAATTCCTTTCTGCATGGTAAGTAGTGAGGACGAAAAGAAGAATATAATAAATATTGGCTCGCGGTAATCAGAGAGAGCCGCGACATTTGTGATGTTATTCTTACAACTGTAAGAAGTGTCAGTGATTTACAAGTAAGGTTATGATTACACTATTTAAAGCGTACCATAAAATATAACATAACAAATGATTTGTGATAATATGGGATTATTGCGGTTTACTTTGAGGAAGATAAAATGCGAGTTTATAGAACCGCGAGCGCCAAATAATTTTATGACCACAACCTGTCGTATTGTGGTCATAAAAAATTGTCGACTGGAGGGAGTTAAATCCTTTACCTCAATATATTGCCTGTCAGGTTTAGTTCACAAACAGTGCTTCGCTATCAACGATGATTCCATCTTCCGCACCTTTAAGCGCCAGGTTTGCCTCGTAGTATTGCTTTTTATCAAGCAGTTTCTGCGCATCAGCAAGTGCATTACGAGTCTGTTTAAGCGGCATCAAATATTGGTTTTCCATTACACCAACACCGGCCAGGCGAAGCTCTTCCATTGCACCCTTTTTATCCCCTTTCGCCATTTTTTCGTTGGCAATTTTTATCGCGGCTTCTTTTTCGGGGGTTGCTACATAACTCTCAGAAATTCCGACAGATGCATTAATGACAATATATTGGTCATCATTGACGTTGGTCTTTTTACCTGGCTTAGCGAACTTTGCCCATTCGGTACTATCATCTGACAGCAAAGCGGAAGCTTCATTGGTCAGTTCTTTTGCCTTTTCCGGATCGCCATGAAACAGAGCCAGGCGCGCTACCTGCACGTCACGCATCGCATATAAACCTTGTTCAGAGATACGCTCTGCTGCCGCTGCCGTTTTCTGGGTTTGCTGAACTTGCTGAGTTTGCTGTTGTGCCGCTACCGGTGCATTATCAGCAGCCCATACAGTTGAAGATGCCAGAATTGCTGTGACCATCGTAGCCATAATTAAACGTTTCATACTTACCTCATTCTTTAACAGTTTTAGAAAACGCCGCCATCATATTGGGTGAGCATGAAATGAGAAATCAGAGAGCAACGGACATTTTGAAAGGGTTATCTTACAACTGTAGTTATTATCGCAAAGCGGCATTTAGTCTTACAGTTGTAGGAATATGCTTCCTGTCACAGAGAACTATTCTTATATACCAAAAAGAGATGTCATTTATTATATCGATGTAAATACTGATTAATTATATGTAAATACAGCAATAACGTCGTAGGTTTTCAGTGAACCATTTTCAGGATAACTTTCTATGAAAGTAAACTTAATGCTTTTTAGCTTATTTTTATTGGTCTCTATTATGGCATGCAATGTTTTTGCATTTTCTATTTCTGGTGGTGGTAGTGAGGCGAGCTATAAAGAGACAGAAAAAACGTCAGCGATGACGACAACTCACTCTACAAAAATTCAGCCATCACAGGCGATTTTGTTAAAAATGAGAGAAGATGCGCCACCATTAAACCTCACAGAAGAAATTCCGCCCCCTTTTCCGACAAAGGCGAATTATCTTATCCATCCTGTGCGATAGCGTCTGTCACACGGCAGGTGAACAATCATGTCTGATGCTGATGTGAACACCTGCCCAAATGAGCCATCCTGACCCACTATCGCCTGCCATACCCCACCATAAAGCGAAT
>OGQT01001428.1_pt1 | contig 19043 bp, 13 predicted proteins | sample 1553261 | NCBI WGS metagenome assembly OGQT01 (sample SAMEA2579992, study PRJEB22360) | human gut metagenome | biome: human gut; feature: human-associated habitat; material: faeces | place: Denmark | collected 2008/2010
ACACGCAGAGAAAGAACAGAACCGGCACCTTTTGCTGCCGCTTCGTTTGCTCAAACTTTGTGGGGTGACTTTCGCTAAGCCGCCATGCGATTAGGCTGATCCGTTCCCGTCAGCGGAGCCGGAGGTCTGAGTCGTCTTGTACCCTTCAGTAATCGCACGGGCCAAATTGGCACCGTAAGTTGCAAAGACCGGACCATCTCTGTAGTTTTCAGGGAATTTGCTCGGTGCACGAGCCTGAATCTTTGCCGCTTCCACCTGACCGCTGGCAGCCAGCACGGTGGTTCCCAGGGCCACGGTCACCGCTGTGGCCAGGCACCCGGACCAAAAGGCCCGCCGTCGTGAGAATGCTTAGCAGCACCGACGTAGTACTTCAATGCGCCCTTCAGAGAGCCGGTCTTATTCAGATATTCTTTAAGAATCTGGGTACCGACTTCAATTCCGGCTTCCACTTCATGAACGGCTTTAAGACCGCCGAACTCTTTGAAGCGTTTGGCATGCACTTTGGCGTGAACCTGCATCAGACCTTTCGCACCGACAGAGCTGCCGGCCTTCGGGTCAAAAGAGGATTCAGTCGCAATAACTGCCAAAATCAACAAAGGATCAACATCGTGATTTTTGCCAGAAATAAATGCTTGTTCAACAATTTCAGAAGCATCTTCGCGGTCAACGCGGTAATGCTCGGAAATAAAACGAGCGGCATTGGTTTCCATTCGATCAATGACCTGCTCCTCGGTTTCAAACGGCTTGGTCAAATCCTCGCGTTCGAAATTGGAGTAGCTCAAAGATTTAACCTTCAGCGGAGGCTCGGTCTGAGGACCTTTAGAATCAGCGGCTACCTTCGGAGAGGAAACTGCTAATGCACTTTGTGAGCCAAGAGAACCTAGACCCAATAAAACAACCAGGGCCAGCGTCAGGGACGCGGCAACCTTTTTGCCCTTGAAAACAGGTTCTTCCTTACAAGCGCGTAGGACGGAAAAAGCGCCGCTATGTGTTTGTTTTTTAAACTGCTGGTTTTTAGTCATCCCGTAATGGTGCCTTTGACAGAATCGTTTGTCCATCGTTTACTAGGTGTTAATACGTGACTGACTGTTAAAAACTTCTTGCCAGTGCAAAAATGATTATGCACCCATTAAGTACTTAAATATGCGACAAATTTTCAAAACCCACCCCTGGGTTCCGCCTAAAGAATTACCCGAGACCCAGGAATTATTCCGCAAATACGGGGTTCCCGGCTCTATTCGGCCGGGTCATCTGCTCAAGGGCAAAGGTGAGCCGTCAAAGCTCTACCTCATCACAAGAGGAGCCGCTGCTTACTATGTTGCAGATCGTTACAAAAGTCATCCGAGTGTTTTAAGCTTATTGATCCCCGGATGTTCAGCGTGCGACTTATCCGTCATCACCGGAGATCGGGTCAATGTTACTACCCGAGCCATTGGGCCTTGTGAGGTGCTCATCATGCAGCCGCATGTTCTAACCGATTTAATGAAAAACAACAGCGAATTTGCCGCCAAGGAGGCCGCGCACGTCACCCGGAAACAAGAGTGTTCTCTGGAAGCAATGGTCGCCAACTTCACACTGGAACCAGCCGAACGTCTAAGGCGTTTCCTTAAAGTTCTGCTGATCAACTATGAAGTTCCGATCTCGGATACCGTGTGGAATCGAATTCCGCTGGATTTGACCAACGAACAATACGGAGCTGTGGTCAACCTGACTCGTGTTTCAGTCAGCCGAATCTTCTCCGACTGGATCAGCAAGGACCTCTTATATAAGAGCGGCCGCAACGTCTACGTTAAAGCCAAACTGTTTGAGAATATCTACGACTGGTGGACCGATTAGTCCGGGCCTACCGTTTCTTCTGCCTTAGATATCGAAAAGAGGAACGCGAACAGCACCATCAGGACCATGGCGATCACGGCACAGGCGCGCACAGCGACGACAGCCGTGAACTCGCCGGGTAGGGGGGGCAGGGGCAGCAAGGGTCTGACATCGGCCCGCCACGACGTGTTCGCCAAATACATCGCCGAGAAACGCCCGCGGTAGATATCCGGCGCCTTGCACTGCACAAGATTATTTGCCGCCGCAAGCGCAAAGGTCAGTGAGCCTCCGGCTACCAGAGCACAGAGCCACTGTGAAGTCACAGTCTCCAGAGCAGGAAGAACCGCAAAAGCAATACACGTGACCCAACCGCCTGTCCAAACCGTCGTCACATGATGAATAATGAGGCGGTTTCTCTGCATCAAAACAGCAGCAGCCACCGCGCCGAAACCTAAACCTGAGGACATAGAACCGAAGCTCATCAATTCGCTGCCTTTCAGAGAAATCGCAGGCAGCAGAGCTACGGCAGGCATCACTAAGATAGAAAGGCACGCCACCTGCGGCAATACTTCTCGGAGAATAGGATAAGTCATGAAAAGCTGACGAGAAGTCACGCCCACACTCTCTTCTCTCTGCTCACTCGTAGTGCGGTTCGGTATTTTGACAACTGCCATCACGGCGATCATCGGGATGAAGCAGATCGCATTCATCGCGAAACACCAGGTAGCAGAAAAACTTTCAATAATGAAAACCGCCACCATCGGTGCAATCGATCGCGCCACATTCATCACTAAAGACTGCCGAGCCACAGCTTGAGAAACCGTCTCACCGGTCTCTACCAGCATCGAGTGCATAGACGGACCGTCAATAGAAGTCACAATGCCGAAAATCAATGCCAGCACAGCTAAGTTGTACGGATTGAGGTAGCCGAAAAAAGACAGGAACGCTGTAAGTGCCGCGATGACACAGCCAATTGTCTGTGTAATTAAAAGAATATGGTGGCGATGGAAACGATCCGCCATGGAACCCGCTACCGGCGCCAAAGGCAAAGAAGGCAGCGCAGATAGTAGAGCAATAGCGCTCAGCCAGAGCGGGGAATGCGTTTGAGTCCACACAACCCACGACAACGCCATACCGTGAACAAATCGTCCGAGCGTGGAAAAGCTGTAAGCTCCCCAAAAATATCGTCTCGCGGCTATCAGTGGTGTCATGGTGTCCTCTTGTTATTACGAGGCCCATTGTAATTTGATGTTGGAATGAAATGTTAGGGACTGCCAAACCGAGCTCCTGACATTTCATAAGGGAGAAATGAGAAAAAATTTATCGTTAACCTGATTGATTAGACGATTTTTTCTCGACATACAATGCAGTCCATCCCCATTGATTTCGTTTTTTATTGAAGCTTTTGACGGCCTCTCCCACCACCACATCTCCAGAACTAATTTCCACCTTACACACTCTCTTCTGAAGAAATATGCCTCCAGAGGTAAAACCAAAACCTTTTTCTGCATCAAAAAAATTCACTTCTTCATTGAATTTTTTGCGAAGTTCTGGCAGTTGCTTGGTCGATTTCTCCCAGTACACGGCCTTCCATTTCCCAGAAGCATCCTTTGAACTATAAACCAAAGTAGAATCTCCGGGCTTAAAGGTGCCTTTTTGACTTGGCTCTAAATAAACCAAGGTAGTTTGGAGATCTGCAAAAACCACGTGAATACAGTTTTTCCCATCATTGACAGAGTCAACAAGTCCATCTTTTCTCGAGAGAACATCCCAAGGAGTACCCGTTCTTTTCTGTATTGAGTAAATGCTGGGAGGGGTCGCATTTTTCAACACTTTTATGGAAATAGGGGTCCCTGCCTTAAGCTTACATAGTTCTCGCCTAGATGCAGGAACGGCATAAGAACCTTCCCGAGTATACAACCGAACTCTCTGTTTTCCTTCTTTATTTTGATAAGAATGTCCAACGATTGCATCTTCCCAAGGCACGTTCCCAACCAAGATTTCATCGGCTTCTTGTGAGTGTTCAACGTAGAATTCTTTATTACTTGTCGCTGCAACGGTATCTTTAAACCATCTAGAGTGGTGTTTAACTTCTTCGATATCGGAAAGTTTTTTAAAGCCAAACCTCTCCGTCGTTTCATCTATGATAGCTATTTCTCTTTTTGCCTCTCCAAAATAGCCTCTGGCCACTAAAGCCTTGACCAAATCTCCTCGTACATTCCTAGCCTTATCCTCTTCACGAATAAGACTCGCAGCCTTACAAAGGAAAGAAAAGCTTCTTGAATCAGAGAGCTCTTCTAACAGTTCAGCATAACAATGCCAAACCCAGTATTCTCCGCTTTTAGAAAAAAGAATGGAAGCAATGTAGGACTCGCTCTCTTTTGGCCTTCCCAGCAACTGAAGAATCTTTGCCTTGTAGTAAACAAACCAAATATTTTCTTTGAATTTTTCCGCCCCTTTTGAAGTACACTCCAATGCAAATTCAAGCTCCTCGGAATTTTTCGCTTCCTTATTCTTTCCCATTTTTCCAGCGAGACTCAATGCACTGTGAGCTAATGCTGGGTAATTATTATTCGGCTCCCAATCCTCGGGCTTAAAGTTATTTAGATCCCAAATTTTCAGAAACGCTAAAAAATCAAGATCCTTGGATTTGTTCCTAAATCTAACTGCCTGATTTAAAAACATCGAATAAAGTTTGTCAGTTTTCGGGCAAAATTTCCGGTAAATAGCATATGCCAAATTTTTCTTAAACTGCTCCGTTGCTTTGAACGTGATTTCTTCTTTTAATATTTGCTCATTTAGGCGCCAAAGGCACCAGCAAAACCCTATTCTCGCATCGGTATCATCTCTGTGATCACGAAGATATTCCCGATAAACATTCGCGGCTTCTCGATAGTTACCACTTTTTGAAAGCTTCCTAGCCTCCCAATATTTCTCGTCTTTTTTGACTCGTCTTTCCGAAACTGCGTTTTCTAATAACATGAGGGCTCCTTTCAACTGTTCTTAACAACTTCGAATAATTCTTTTGCTAGAGGAAGGGCCTCTCCTTTGCCGCGCTTTACCACATTAACCTTAGTAAAGACATCTTTAGAATTGAAGAAGAAATCTTCAACCAAGAAATCATTGTCAGTACGAAATTCATACCGCAATGCGTATTGCTTTTCCTGAGAATCGCTGATCTCCAAACCTAATTTCTTTGCCTCTTGGCGCAACTTCTGGTCAAAATCATTCAAAAAATCTTTTGAAAATCTCTTGTTACTAACAACACTCGATTCCTCTCCTATGTGGAACCCCTCTAACTGGCTAAGTAATGAAGAAATACGGCAACCGTCATTGCTCATAACGCCTGGTCTAATTTTTGTGACTTTCCCTTTGGCGTTATAAGAGAAATCGATACGAATCTTTCGTCCCCCAAGGGACAACACATAAACCTCCTTGTATTGCTGATGCAAAATATTTTTGATAATTACCTCTTCATTGAGCCCGGCCAGTAACGTCTTTACTTTCCTAAACAGACCTAGCATTGGCACGTAATCTTTAGTTAATCCAAACTCTTCCGCTTCCTTCTCATCGGAGGAAGAGCCAAATTGTCTAGAGAGTTCTGAGGCAAGTTGGAAAATTGACATAGGAGTAACGGGGGCTTGAGAGTTCTGAAAGGTATTGTTCGAACCAACGTACTTTAAATCCGAGTAAGGGCTCAAGTGTGGCGCTCCAAGTAAAGTTATTTTTTTGGACGCGCGTGTCACCGCCGTATAGAGCCACCTAAAATAGAAAGCCGTTCTTTGATTTCCCCAATACTCGCAATCAATTACAACAAACGGCCATTGGCCTCCCTGCGCCTTGTGACAGGTTGTTGCATAGCCAAACTTCACCGGAATGGCATTGAATTCTTCATCTTTATAGAGCGCCTCCTTAAAAGCCGAGGAGTTTTGCCTTATATTCGGATGGCGAATGCAAAAATTAATGAACGACGCCCTCCTTTCTTCAGCTGTCAAAGAAGGGGAGGGAGAGTGCAATAGATTCTCGTAAATAACAAATTCACCCGCCTCATCAGGCTCAGAAAAAAGTCGGACTCTTCTGTACCTTAGCGTGACAGTCTTAACCTCAATCTCTCCAGTTTTCTCATTTTTATTTTTTAGATTAATAACACGCGTCCAAGGCTCTCCGTTAAGAGATTGAAGTCTTACGAAATCCCCGTTCATTAGGTCTGCAGATGGGTTGTTGGCACAAACTTGGAGGAGTTCTCCAGATCTCAGCGACGTATTTTTACCAAACAATCTTTCCCTAATCGCTAGGTTGTAATCGAGAACAGCTTTATTGGAATAGGCAATGATTGTGCTTGGAAAAGTCGTCGTTATTTGATCCAACGCTTTTTGATACGACAAGACTACCTCAGAAAGGGCGTTATCAAAAGATTTCTCCTCAACCTCCCCATTTTTCGTTTGAAACTTTAACTTATTGAACTTTTGCTGTTCAAGGGCTTGACGGATTATCAGAGAGTTTTGGATGATTTGGTTGTCTTCTGCTTGTCGTACGATATCTGTAAGGATCCCTTCCTCAACTGAGACTCCAAACTTTTCTTGCAAGTATCTTTTGTCTAACGCAGGCGACTCATTCATTCCCACGGGTGGCAGTTGTGCGCTATCGCCGATAAAGATAATTTTGTCGGGATTATTTTTTTCCCCTTGTCTGACAAAAGTAAAAAAGTCCGAAAGAAGTTTTCCGCTCCCGAAACTCACAAATTCATTATCGTTGACTGCATCACTAATCATAGAAGCTTCGTCCACGATATAAATTGTTCTTTGATTATTCGTGTTCTGACGAAGGGGAAAATAAAAACGAGGGGAACCCCTCTCCACAATCTCTTCTACCGGTTCTCTTGTCTCAGGTGACCCATATATTTTTCGATGAATAGTTGTCGCTTCATGTCCGCTTTTTTTCTCCAGGATACGGGCGGCTTTGCCTGTAGGAGCACTCAGACAGGAAAGAAAGCCTTGTTCGCTCAAATATCTCACCAAAAAAAGCGTTAGAAAAGTTTTTCCTGTTCCGGCGTAACCCCGAAGAATAAAAACCTCTTTAGTATCGTCGTCTATAAAGTGTTTTATTTTTGCAAATACTTCTCTTTGGCTTGGTGAAAAACTTTCACATGAGCAAAAATTCTTTTCCATGGGATTTCTCTTTCATATTGTTATGTAGGGCTATAACCCTACGAGTAAGAATAGACTACGTCCTAGTTTTATTCAAACAATTTTCCGCTCCTCTCAAGCACTGCTCCGGAACTACGGCTGCAAACACTTTTATTCGAATTCTTGGGAATTAAAAGTTCAAAGGTATAGGCAGGCCGTCTTTAAATTCTCATTTACTTCATAGAAGGAAAGACAGCCTCCTCTGCGTCCTTCTTTCTTCTGTTTGACAGCGTATTAGAGCAAGCTCTAGACTCAGAAGAAACACTTCGTTACAACCAGATGCGCAGCTTTGATCCTCCTCACGAATTAAAAGTTTTCATAGATACGTTTGATGTTACTTTTGAAAGAAAAAAGGACCAAGCGAGGCTCACCGTTAACGCTGATGACAAAATCCTCAGAAATTATTTAGGCACGTACTTTCCCAGAAGTTATGGACAAGTGAGGAGTGTCTATCATGAAATTTTTTCTAATTCTCGAGTCGCTGCAAAACTAAATCTCGGAAAGAAAATTAACGTTTTCAGTTTCGGAATTGGCACAGGTGGTGATGTCGTCGGCTTAATTTACGCCATTTCAGAAGCAATTCCTAATGTGTCAGAAATCAACGTATTAGGAATTGATGCTAACCAACAGGCCCTTTCTTACGCAGACAAAATCTTAAGAAAAACACAAGAACTAACCAATCTCAAGATCAACTGCGCCTTCTCCTCGATAGAAGTCTCGAAAAAACAACCTGTTAACCAAATCACACGGTTTATAAAAGAGAGGATGTGTTTTTTTGACTTTATTCAAACTCATAAAGCGTGCGGAGAATTACATACATTGGGTATCACTCAGACACCTTATTACGACTTCGCAAGCGCCTCAGCTCACATTTTGAAAAGAAATGGCCTTCTTCTTATTTCTGATGTAACGATTCCGTCAGCTAGAAGTAATGAGTGGTATCCCATGATGCTTAACCACCAACTAAATTGCTTCGAGCGCGAGAACCCTCAATTTAAAACGCTGTTTCCTTTAGCGTGTAATTGTTACGCCAAAGATTGCCATAACCATTGTTATACCTCGACTATAGCCAACAACGAGAAATTTTGTTTTAGAGTTTTAGCTAGAACCGACTTTGTTAATTCGTTGAATCTAGTGCAGTACCCACGACGCTTTTTAGTTTCGGATTCTGGGCAAACTCGTTATTGCCAATGTTCACTTAACTGCAATGATTCTGAAGTTGTGGATGCACGAAAATTAAGTTGAACAAAATTTATGATTTAAGCGCTGAAAAACTCAAAAATGCCTTCCGAAAGAATAGAAATAGTCAATGATTCCGGTGCTGTTGTTAAAGCTATGGCTCCCGTTATTATTTCCGCCAGTCGATCAACGGACATTCCCACTTATTTCCCTAAATGGTTTATCTCACGGTTTGACAAGGGACATGGATACGTGACTTGGTACAACCCTTTCAATCAAAAGCCCGTGTATGTTTCTTTCAAGAACACCAAGGTTATTGTTTTTTGGACCAAGAACCCAAAACCATTAATTCCTTACCTCCCAGAACTCGATGCGGCAGGAGTACATTACTACTTTCAATTCACATTGAACGATTATTCTCAAGAAGGTTTCGAGCCCAACATTCCGTCCCTTGAAAACCGTATCCAAACCTTTAAAAATTTATCTTCGTTAATAGGAGCAGAAAGAGTTATCTGGCGCTTTGATCCTATTATCTTCACTAAGAGCCTTACACCCAGAGAAATTGCCGAGAGGATCTTCAGAATAAGTAAGGAGTTAAAAGGCTTCACGTCTAAGTTAGTAATAAGTTTTATTGACGTTAAGCCTTACCTAAAGGTTCAACGAAACCTTTTGAAGTATTCCTCTTTGCTCGCCTCCCAATACGGCAAAAATTCCATTTCTGAAGTCGAGCCCTCTCCAGATCAAATTGATGAGTTCTGTGGTTACTTATCAAAAATTCAAAATTATTGGAAAGAAAAAGGATGGAACTTAGAAATATCAGCTTGCGCTGAAAAAGTCGACCTTTCTAAATTCGGAATATCACCAAATCGATGTATAGATGGCAATTTGATGCTTAAAGCATTTGGCGACGATCAAACGCTTGTTGATTACTTAACTAAAACTCCCGCCAAGCTTAAATTAGATGCTGAGCAGTTGGATTTATTCGGAAGCGGAACTTCCAGCCCAAGAAAAATCATAACCATTAAGAAGGATAAGGGACAGCGAGAGGAATGCGGTTGTATTGAAAGCAAAGATATCGGACTGTACAACACCTGCCTCAACGGCTGCGTATACTGCTATGCAAACACGTCTCCAGAAGTCGCCATTAAGAATTTTGAGATTAGGAAGGCCCACCCTCTGGCAGAAAGTATCTGGCTGCCGAGAAATTCTGAACAAAACTGCTAACTAGGCGCACAGCTGATTAGTTAAGAACATATAAGCACATGACCGACAAACAGCCGCCCGAAGGCGGCTCTTGCACTAATGCTTAGTACTGACTAAGGATTATTTTTTACCAAGGTTATGGTCTTTAACGGCGCTTTCAGCAGCGATACGGCCGGAGTTAACTGCGAAACCGATCGTGGAGCCTGCCATTAACAGGTCATAAGAGTCACCGTACATACCGCCGACGTCAGAACCGGCTGCGTAGAGGTTGGGGATAGCCTTGTCTTTATCTGTAACAACCTGCAGACGGTCGTTAACCTTGATGCCGCCTAGGGTTCCCAGAGAGGAAGCAACGCTCTTGATGGCGTAGTAGGGGCCCTGCTTGACGGGGAAGATGTACTGCGGATCTTTTGCAAACAGAGCGTCATGACGGTCTTCAGCAGCCTTGTTGTACTGTTCAACGCTAGCCTTCAGGACAGCAGGATCCATACCGGTCTTCTTAGCCAGTTCGTCAAGGGTGTTAGCCTTAACTGCCCAGCCTGCCTGTTCTGCTGCAGGCCATTCTTTTTCGAAGTTGGTCAACTTAGCGCCGATCGGAACCATAACGCCGACACCCTGCACAATACCTTCATGCTTCATGGAGTCGAGGTTCTTGTTGTCATAGACAACCCACATCTGACCGCCGATTCTTTCGAGAGCATTACCGGCTGCGGGCCAGTCACCCATGATCGTTTCGTCGCAGAAGCGTTCGCCGTTCGGAGTCAGCCAAAGATGCGGCTGCTTAGCAGTAGCGGAAACATGGTTTGTTGTGGAAACAGCGCGGGGACCCGGACGATAGGACTGCTGAACTTCCAAGCCTTCTTTGCCGCCGCCGGCAGACCAAGCCATCTGAATACCGACACCGTTCTTACCGGCCTGTGCAAGACCGTCAGTGTTCGGGAAGCGTGTGTACTTCTTCATCATTTCGGGGTTGTCAGCAAAACCGCCCGTAGCAATGATCACGGCTTTTGCGTGGATATTAAGTGTATTGCCGTCTTTGTCCTTAGCGACAACACCGGCAACCTTACCGTCCTTGCCGAAGATCAGTTTCTCAGCAGGTGTGTTCAGCAGAACCTGCATGCCGTACTGTTCTTTGCCTTTCTTCTGGAGAGCGTTAATCCAGCCGGCGCCGCGGCCTTCATAAATGTGCCATGTATAGAGACCGCCGGGATAGTTGGTCGTCAGTTTTTCAAACTTAACGCCGTGCTTTTGCATCCAGTCAACTGTATCAGCGGATTTATCGACGAAGGCTCGAACCAAGCGAGCGTTGCTGCGCCAGTGACCATAGCCCATGATCTTCTTGAAGGCTTCATCTTTGGTCAGAGGAATGTAGTAGTCGCGCTGCATCTTGGAGCCGACAGCGAAAATACCTTCGGAGAAGTTACCGGTTCCGCCAACCACGCCTTTCTTTTCAATACCGATGACTTTAGCACCCTGTTCAGCTGCGGCAAATGCGGCAGCAGTGCCGGCGGCACCCTGACCGACAACAACGACGTCTGTTGTGATGTCTTTTTCAGCCGCATAAGGAAGAGAAGAGAATGCAGCAAGCACTGCAACAGCAATCAGCTTTTTCATGTTTGTTTTCTCCGTGTTTTGAGTGTAGTTAGCCGCTGTTTGCGGCGGTGTGTTTTTTGTTATCAAGTCCGTCTGAATCGTGGTTTAAGGCGGTCTTGTTAAGTGTTATTGTGCGGTAATTACACCTCGGCTGTCAGTATCATCCGATACACAAAAAACTCCTGAAATGTATCTCGTGATACATTTTCAGGAGTATTCCTAAGTTAAGTCAGCTGATTATTTTCGATTTTCGTACTTGTCGTCCGCTATACAGTTCGACTGAAGTCTGCGGCCATATGTCGTCTTCCATTCATCGAACTTCGTTCCGCGGGGAAGAATCTCGAAATCATCGGTTGGCTGAGTCACCCTCTCTGCATGAATTTGTTCGGGTGATAACGCCGAATAAAACACACGGATTTCCGGCTGTCCGTTAACGGACCATTTCTCAAAGGTCAGATAACCGCCCGGCGTATTTTCGTTCTGATCTCTTCCGGGAAGTTTCCAGTTCAAATCAAAAATTTCGCCGAGGTTAGCCAAGTTCGTGTCATGCCCGATAAGATAGGTGTATTTAGGACCGTGATCGAGGCTCTCAATAATCTTGTTCGCTAAAGCCGAACCTTTGTAACGAGCAACTTCCATGTCTCGATTAAGCGCAGAAAATACAGCAACGCGTATCGGCATGAGATGCAGAATTCCGTTCCAATCCAATTGGTCCCAAGCGACCTTCTTTTCAGGATTTTGGCCCCACTCCAAAGCAAAGATCTCGGTAATGCTCGAGCAATCGTACGGTGCTCCCTTAAAGCCAACTTTATATTTACTGACCTTTGCGCGCATCGGCCCGGTAAACTCATGTCCCGTTAGTTTCGAGATCTCAGCCATTTGAGCCGCAAACTTTTCGTTGATCCCGACAACTTTTTGAGTGAGTTTTTCTTCGAGCTCTTTGGGATAGTCAATTCGACAGACTTTCGCCTTCAGCGGAGAAAAAATCGCTGAATGTTCGGAACTCGTGACCTTAACTTTATAACCACAGGTCGGATAGAGGCCCTCATTTAAAGCCTCGGCTGTTTTGCGTGTTCGTTCATCAACGTCTGCAATGATTTGAACGTCTTCCGGCTTCGGACAGACCCCGTAGGTAAAAGGAGCGCGACTGCGATTGAGTTTCCACGTGGCTTTGACAAGATAAAAACCGCGAGATGTGAGCAATCCAGGAGCAACGGGCCAAGCCGGCCACTTCTTATCCGACCAACCGTGCAGTTTTTCTGCAGATTGAGTCGGGGAACGCACGCCGTGACGGGAAACTACAACAACGTTGAGAAGTTCCTCCGTATGAGGAATGGCAGAGAGAACTTCCGGGAGAGTTTCCCCATAAGCTGCGGGAAGAGCCACCGCAGCAGTCAACAAACACAAAGAACCGCAGATTTTGGCTTTCATTCGGCTTCTCTAAGTTGAGTCTTGATTATCCGAATATATAGGTTGCCAGGCCGAGGAAGATTAAGAAACCGCCTGAATCGGTAATAAATGTCAGGAGTACCGATCCGCCCATGGCCGGATCTCGGCCGAGTTTCTTCAGCGTAATCGGAACGAGGATAGCCACAATCGCGCCCATGAGCATATTCAGCATCATGGCCAAGAACATGGTAAAGCCGAGCTTCATGCCGTCCGGAGAGTCGTAGTAGAGCCCCCAGGTAAAGAGACCGGCAATAATGCCCCAAATAAAACCATTGACCAAAGCCACCAAGACTTCTTTTTTGACCACGTCGCTTTGGTTGGCTTCGGTAATCTGACCGGTAGCAAGGGAACGGACCAGCAGTGTCAGTGTCTGGTTGCCGGAGTTGCCAGCAATACCCGCGACAATCGGCATTAAGGCTGCCAATGCAACAACCTTTTCAATCGTTCCGTCGAATGCGGAAATTACGCGGGAAGCAAAGAAGGCCGTAAAGAGGTTCACACCGAGCCAGACCCAGCGGGCTTTCGCAGATGACCAAACCGAATCGAAAATATCCTGATCGTCATCCAAACCGACCGCACCGTAAGCCTCTTCATCGCTTTCTTCACGGATCACGTCCACCACTTCGTTCACGGTAAGACGTCCGACCAAACGTCCTGCCTCGTCAACAACCGGTGCGCTCACCAAGTCGTAACGTTCGAAGGCCTGTGCTGCGTCACTGACATCTTCCAGCGGAGACAGTCGTAAAACCTCCGTGAGCATGACGTCTTTAACGGCATCCTCCGGATAATGCGTCAGAATGCGGTCAACAGGCAGCGTACCCATGAGACGTTCTTCTCGGTCAATCACAAATACCTGGTCGGTATGGTCGGGGAGTTTCTTTAAGCGGCGAAGATAACGAAGCACGATATCGAGCGTGACTTCCTGACGGATCGATACGATTTCGAAGTCCATACGGGCACCGACCGTATCTTCCGGATAGCTCATGGCCGCGCGCAGCTGAGCTCTTTCTTCGTGCGACAGACCTTCCTGAACTTCGGCCACAACGTCCGGCGGCAAGTCTTCGACTAAGTCGGCGATTTCGTCGGTGTCCAAGCTTTCGACAGCGTCCACCAACTCATCGCGGTTCATGGCGTCAATCAAGGTTTCTCGAACACCTTCATTGACTTCAACCAAAATTTCGCCGTCGCGTCCGGAGCGCACGCAGTCCCAAACGATGAGACGTTCATCGAGCGGAAGGGCTTCCAGAATGTAGGCGATATCGGCAGGGTGCAGTTCCGACAGAGTATCGCGAAGCTCTTTTTTGATCTCTTCGCCGACCTTTAGATCTTTGCGGTCAGCCGCATCTTCCCCTTCGTCAAGCAGCTGCTGCACAAGCGCCAGCCCCCGGGCTGCTGCCTCAGGGTCTCTTACTGCGACGTCATAATCAGGGTCGTGAAGCTGAGAAGAAGGATTGTTTGCGCTCAAGGTTTCACCTGTCGGGTTGCGCCCTTATTTTGCGCTTTTATCCAGAGTTTCGCGAAGTTTTGCGTAAACGTCTTGGGTACCCGGACGATGGCCCATCCAAATTTCGTAGGAATCGGCCGCCTGTTCAACCAGCATCCCGAGACCGTCGGAAGCGTGTCTTGCGCCGCCCTGTTTAGCCAGTTCCATGAACGGTGTGGGCTTAGCGGCGTAGACCAAGTCGTAGGCGAGTTCGCATCCGTCAAATGCGAACGGAGAAACCAAAGGAGCTTTATTCTGCAGGCTTGTCGGCGTGGCATTCACAATCAGGTCATAAGACTCGGAACCGGTCTCATCATAAAGGATGCTCTGAATCCCAAACTCGTCGCAGAGTTCCTGAGCACGAGCAACAGAACGGTTAGCCACGGTCACAGACTTGGGCATGCGTTCCATCAGGGCCGGGAGAATACCGCGAACACCACCGCCGGCGCCGAGGATAAGAATCTTTTTGTGTTCTACAAAGAACTTCAGACGCTCTTCCAAATCACGAATGAAACCCGTGCCGTCCGTGTTTTCACCAAGAATCTTGTTGTTTTGGAAAGTAAGCGTATTCACGGCACGTGACTGGCGAGCCTGAGAAGAACACTTTGTAGAACAGCGGAAAGCGTCTAACTTGAAAGGAATCGTGACATTGAGTCCGTGATAGCCCTGTTCGATCATTTCGCCGATGGCGCTCTCAAATTCGCCGAGCGGGATTTCAACTTTATCGTAGGAAATCTCGTCGCCGAACTGCTTGGCAAACATTAAATGGATTTCCGGAGAGAGACTATGTCCGATGGGATTACCCATAACTCCTAATTTGGTAACCTGCTTCATATTGATGAATCCTTTCAAGATTTCTTTTCTAAATCTTACCTCATGTCTTTACGGGATAGAAGAGAGGTTTTCTATCCATCACGCCGGCCCTTCGTTCCCAGGCTCAACCCCTTCAATCTGAGGCTCTTCCGGAGGCACAGCTTCCGGCGTCCCGACTTCAACTTCGATCTCTTCCTCTTCTAAATCTTCCTCATGGCTTTCGTTCAGCACTTTAATAAGACTGCATTCCATGACTAAAGACAGATAGTCGAGATTCAAAACCTTCATCAGGACGCTCTGACCGCGCGGAAGCTCAGGCAATCCGGGGACGCGCTGAGCCATCGGCAGGCCTTCAATCCTTACGAGGTCGCCCTTAACCACCGTAGCTTTGAGTTCGTTAATGCCTTCCTGTTCAATCCACCGCATCGACCAGTAGCGATCCATACGGGACTGGAAGTCGTTGAAAGCCGAGTAGTTGGAATCAAAAGTAGAAATGATCGAGAAGAGCTCGGAGTCATTATTGCGATACGGGGCTTTTTCGCCTTTAAGGGTCGCAATAATCTGACGCTGGTTGACCATGTCAACGTAACGGCGTAGCGGAGAAGTCGACCAAGCGTAATAAGGAACACCGATACCGTCATGCGGCCCCGGAACGCTTGTCATCTTGACGCGCCCCATTCGCTGGGAACGATAGATACCGGCCACATCTCTTTCTTCCAGCCATCCGCCCCAGGTCGAGTTCGCAAAAATCATCATTTCGGCCACGAGCAGATCCAGCGGATCTCCTCTTCGGCGTCCCTTCAATTCGATTTCCGCATTCTCGTCTTCGCCCTTCAGGCTGAAGTACCAGTCAATGCGTCCGACGGGTTCGGGTCTGCCGCGAACTTCTTCGCGATCTTTCAGAAGTTTCTTGGCGAACTTCCAAAGCCAAATGAGCTCGGGGCCATAAAGAACAGGAAGGTTGCCCTCTTGAATAGCTTCTTCCGTCACCTTATCGGCGATCAGGTCATAACGCAGATTCTTTTCGATTTTGATGCGTTCGAGGCGAGTATCAGTGGAGAGAACGGCAAGCGTTTCGTTATCGACAACGGCGTAAAGAGAAACGACAGGACAGATCAGTCCTTCGTCTAAAGAGAAGGCTGCTACCCAATCTTTCGGCAGCATCGTGGTCTTAAGTCCCGGTGCATAGACGGTCGACATTCTTTCCCGAGCGACCAAGTCGATGTCCGACCCAGGTTCAATGCCCAGGCCCGGTGCGGAAATATGAATACCAACGCGCGTTTTTCCGTCTTCCAACGGCGTTACCGACAAGGCATCATCAATTTCCGTGGTTTCCGAGTCGTCAATAGAGAATGCAACGGCATCTGATAAGGGAAGCTCGTCATGTGCTTCGCGATGAGGCTTGGAGAGGTTTTCGGGAAAATTCTTTCCTTTCGGAAAGTTAATCATGAAGAAGCTTTCGACGTGCCAGCGCCAAGCATTCGGAATCGCACCGACATCGAGCAGCAAACGCAGCGGCATACAGCTGAGTTTGTCGCTCGCTTCATTCAGAGCCTTCCACTCAATGGAGTTCTTATCGGGACGAACCAAAAGCTCAATAGCCTTATTGGCAATTTCGGCTGGGGCCTTATGTTCTTCGATGAGCATCTGAACATAAGCGTCCTTCTGCTCTTCCAGCTTTTTCTTTCGTTCAATCGCGGCAAGAGCCAGCTTCAGTGTCTCGGCCGGTGCCTTACGGTATTTGCCGCGGCCTTTTCGATAGAAATAAACCGGATTGGAATGCAGACGAAGAATCGTCGCCGCCTGCTGAATTGGGGTAACGCTGTCTCCGAAATACTCTGCCGCGATGGTTTTGAAATCGAACTCGTCATCCGGTGCAAATTCCCAGAGGATTTCCAGATCGATTTCTTCAGACTCCTGCTGGGCTCGAGCTAAAAATTCAGCCGGTGACGGACTGTTGTACGTCACGAAGATGTGAGAGCGCTTAACTTTTATTCTTTTTCCTGTCGGTAGTTCAACTTGGCAGGCCGAATCGGTGCCGGACATTTCTGTTCCGACTTTGAATGCTCCGTCTTCTTCAAAAAATAAATTCATTGCGTCCTTTCGTATTGACGTTATGACTGACTGGTATTACCTGTTCTCGGTAGAGTTTAAGCCTATCGTTTAAGGCTCAAACAAGAATTCTTAGGCGCCTATGGCCGGTTACCCGCCTTGGGAACAGGCGCCGCGATGATTTCTTCGCTAAAACGGCTATTCAGCAATAAAACTCATGATCTCTTCGACATGAGGCGCAAAGTCCGTAATTCTATGATCTCCGTCAGGAATCTTCACAATCTTTGTATCTTTTAGAAAATCCAAAGTTTGCTGCGGATCTAAGACTTCGTCCTTCAAGCTGATGAGCGAAAGATAATCCTGAGGCTTCTTCAAATCCTTTACCAGCATCTTCTCTAGCTGGACCATGAATTCGGGGCAAACATACATTTCACGGTCAAGTCCGCTCACTTTGTGCCAGCCCGGCTGGAAATCAACCTGTCCCCAGTTGCCTAACGCAGGATTGAGCAACACGGCCTTTTCCACCGGAAGATGCTCTTTTGCCCACGCCGCATAAAAGCCTCCGAGTGAAGAGCCGATCACATCGACCGGACCGCCTTTGAGATCTTCTTTAATTAGTTTGGACAGAAACTCAGCGACCTCGTCCGGCGACATATAGAGTTCAGGTGCAATGAACGGCTTACCGATCTTTTCATGCGCTTCTTTGAGAAGCTTGGGCTTCGCAGAGTTTGGGTGGGACAAGAAACCGTGAAGATAAAGAGTAGGACGCATGCGTTTAGGCTCCGAACTTAGATTTCAATCCGTCCAGCAGTTTTTTGTGGACGCCGCCGAAGCCGCCGTTGCTCATCACTAAAATTGTATCGCCCTGCTCTGCCTGGCTCACGACATCTTCCACGAGGGCTTCCAGATCTTTGAACTCTTCAGCCTTTTCACCGAGCGGTGCCAAGGCAGCTGCCGTATCCCACTGAACAGCCGGTCCCTGATAACAGAACACTTTATCGGCTTGAACCAAACTTCCCGGGAGCTGAGCTTTCATCGTGCCGAGCTTCATAGTATTGGAGCGCGGCTCAAGAACTGCGAGCAGACGGCCTGTCTGATATTTACTGCGAACGGCTTTGATTGTTTCTTCAATCGCCGTCGGATGATGAGCAAAATCGTCGATCACTTTGGTGCCCGCAACCTCTCCTTTGACTTCCATACGGCGCTTGACGCCTTCAAAGCGAGATAACGCGTCAACTGCTCTTTCCGCGCTGACGCCTGCATTCACAGCAGCTGCAACTGCAGCCGAAGCATTCAGCAGATTGTGTTCGCCCGGGAGAGACAGCTCAAAGCGTCCGACTTCTTTGCCGCCGGCAAACAATCGAGCGCCTTCATGCTCGACCAGACGCCAGTCGCAGACCGGAGACGTTCCGAAACTTTCAGCCGGTGTCCACAAGCCCATCTTCAATACTCGATGAAGCGCTTCGGAGGCTTCGTTGAAAATAACTTTTCCATGGGACGGGATCGTGCGCACCAAATGATGGAACTGGCGCTCAATCGCTTCCAAATTCGGGAAAATATCGGCGTGATCGTATTCAAGGTTGTTCAGAATGACCGTGCGGGGACGATAGTGCACAAACTTGCTACGCTTATCGAAGAAAGCCGTGTCATATTCATCGGCTTCGATCACGAAGTATTCCGATTCGGTCAAACGGGCCGAGTGTCCGAAATTCTGAGGAACACCGCCGATCAGAAAACTGGGATTCAATCCGCAGTCTTCCAAAATCCAGGCCAGCATTGAAGTCGTTGTGGTTTTACCGTGGGTACCGGCAACTGCCAGCACGTGGCGCCCGTTCAAAATGTTCTCTTGCAGCCACTGCGGGCCGGACGTGTAAGGCAAACCGCGGTTAAGAATTTCTTCAAGCAAAGGATTGCCGCGGCTGATCGCATTGCCGATGATATATAAGTCAGCACCGGCGTCGAGTTGTTCCGGATCGTAGCCTTCGATTAAATGGATTCCGGCTTGCTTGAGCTGATCGGACATCGGAGGATAGACTCCGGCGTCGCAGCCGCTGACCTCAATACCAAGACTTTTTGCAAGCTGGGCAATGCCGCCCATAAATGTGCCGCAAATACCGAGAATATGAATGTGCACGTTAAAATCCTCGCTAAATTGATGTGTGGCATTGTGCCACGACTGATCGGAAGATTCCTGCCGACTCTTAATTAATATGAGAAACAAAGACACCCGCGGATTGGCGGCAGAGGCAGCCGCAATCATTGCCGAAGGC